>Ga0209700_107805_pt1 | contig 14598 bp, 3 predicted proteins | sample SiratroredBW_FD_187528 | JGI IMG/M metagenome (GOLD analysis project Ga0209700, IMG submission 187528) | Root nodule microbial communities of legume samples collected from California, USA - Siratro red BW (SPAdes) (version 2) | ecosystem: Host-associated > Plants > Roots > Nodule | place: USA... | reverse complement strand
CCTGCATAACTTCTTGAAGTATTTCCCATACAATCGGTTCTTTTTGCCGAATTTTACTCTTAGCAATTCCTATGTTCGAAGCAAAATGTTTTCGAATTAGACCACGAATTAGAAATGTCTGGAAAATTGCCACAACCTCACCCACCATCGCCTTCGACGGCTCCATGCGGAAGTAGGAAACGACGTCACCTCGTACATTTTTTTGAAAATGTTAATCGGATGGGTGTCATCCGCTAATCATTTTGATGTCACCTTATCCACGAAAATATCAACAGAATAGAGATGTCATCCGATTATTATTATTTTGTTTTGCAAATAATAACTATCTCGTCTTATTTTCATTTTGAGATGAAAATCAAATATTACCTCATCGATTTATATTTATTTTAAAAATGTAAACTGGATTGAAGTATCATCAGTTGTCATTTTATTTTATAAATCTAATTAAATATCTAAGGGTCATTTCATCATTTTTGCAGGATACTTTTACAATTAAATTTTTTTAAAGATGAAGGAAGAGGGAACGGAGGTGGAGTAGAATTTGTCTTTCTAACATTTTAAATTTACGACTTGATTCAGAGCACACGGTTTTTTTCAAATTATGGACGGTCACAAAAGATTCTCATCGTATATTAACTGGATAATTAATTCAAAAAATTTATGTAAAATTTTAATTTGGATAAAATAATTTTCTTTTTTCTATATGCAAATTTTAAACTCAAAAGTGATGTAAGAAAAGAAAAAAGAATAATAAATTATAACATATGTATGATGTCAGTATTAAATATCATTTCCACAATTCTAACATTGTCGGGAATTGTATTTTTTAAAGTTTTTTTTTAACTAAATTTTTATAAGAAGTGCGGAAATTTTTTGTCATAAAGAGAAAAGTTTTATATATATATATATATATATATATATATATATATATATATATATCCTATCTTGTTTTAAAAAATATTTTTAAGCATACCATATATTTATAATCATTTTAAAAATCATCTTGAAAAAATATAATTTTCAAAATTAAAGTGTATTTCAATATATCTAATAATCTTATTTCATTTATGAATCGAGATTAAAATTAGTTAAAATACATCTTTTTTTTCTTAATTGTATGATACTTTTAAATATAAAATCGTGATAAAACTTTAAGTCAAAACAAATAATCGAATATGCTAATTGATTCTAACCATATAATTTAAACAGTCTTGAAACTCAAACAATGTGTAAAATTGAAACTCAAACAATGTGTAAAAGTATTTCGTATAGAAAATGATTTAAAAAATTTCGACATAAAGCTTATAAAGCATATTCATGATTAATGTTGCATATATATTTGAGATGGCTTATTTTCTTTCGAGAATTTTTTAAACTTACAAAATCAAATTATTCTCATGAGATTTTACAAGATTTCATAATAGTATACTTAAATGTTTTGAGTAATTATTTTTACTCTCAAACTAGTATTATGGAGATATAATTATTGATGTTAAAAAATAATTTTTTATTTTTAAAATTCGAAGTCTTACCTCAGACTCTATTCTTCTTTTAAAGTCCCAATCGTATCGCATACTCTAATGAAAATTTGAATGAATTAATTTTTATAAAAGCTGAATTTTAAATTTCTCTATGCTATTGTTTTTGGTGATATTCAAAATTAGGTTAGGATACAATACTTACCAATAGGTAAAAACTAGACATCGTAAGCATCAACAATTTATACATTTTTTTCTGTATTTTTTCTCCATCATATCATTTGTTAAATTTAAAACTTTAATGCATCACTCTCTCTCTCTCTCTCTCTAAACATTTTTCCCCACTTTAAAGTGTCTAGTAAAAATTGCAAAGGTAGGGAATGCAAAATCTTTTTTTTTTTTTTTTTACATTAACTTCAAAACTTAAAATTAGAGCTCTAAAGTAAATTTTGTATTTATAAAATAATTTAAAAGTGGTTAGATCATACGAAATTAGTCTCTACAGCTAATCTATTTGAGATCAAGAAACTAGGTATCGTCAAGTATCAACATGTATGGTCAGATGTGGTTGGATTTGTGTCATATCAATTTTGGATTATCTTAAATTAAAACTCTTGGCCTTCGAGGTTAAGGAATGATCTCTTGAAACCTAAAGTTAGTATAATTAACAATTTTTTCAAAATATACAAAAATAATTTCTGATTTAAATTACTACTAGAATTATAAATTCGGATTAATTAGAAAGGAATTTGACGTAACTTATTTTCTAGTATTTAAATAATGAAACTCTATATAGGTCTAAGATAAGTGGAGGGTTGATAGATCATGATGGCTTTTAGAGAATATTAGATTATTTGGACAAGAACATTTTGAACTTCATCGTGAAAGAGGTAAAACTTTTTCTACCTTGAAGAGTGGAGATGCGAAATGAAATAGACTCTATTCGTAATTATGCATGTGATCAAGTCAATACCAAAGCTAGAAGAGTAACCACCGCTTAGAAATACTTTGAAGATGTTTTGATGATCAAGATAATCAATTATATTATATGTTATAACCTTTTCTGCTTGAACGTGTGTGAGTAATGTCACGCATCACAAAGAAATAACCAAACTCAAGCAAAAAGGAAGAATGAAACTAAGGTAGCATCCATTATCAACATCCTTATTAATGCAAATTCAATTGCTATATTGGTAGTCAAAAAATTTGTCAGCTAGCTGTAAGAAATCTCTACAAAGCACAACACATGCAAGATGCATGCAATCTCTTGCAAGTTCAGCCTTCAATCATACCCTACAAGTGAATAGATAAAATATAGAACTTTTTTCTCAATCTGTCCGTGTAAACAATGAATCCGTGGAAGCAAACAGGACTTAAAGGATTGTATACCCTAGAGTAATGCAACGTGTGTAATTAGATCATCATGAAGTTAGTTTTATTTCTAATCGGTTAAGTTATGTACCCTTAAGGATTAATCAACCTTTATTCTCGAATAGGTTAACGTGTTCTTGAATTGAAATTATTGACCTTTAACGTCTAACGTTTGTACAAATAACTATTTTCCTAGAATTATTTAACTATTATCTGAATCATAAAACCTAGGTAATTAAGAAAATATCTATCATAACTGATTTTCCAGTATATAAATAATAGAACCATATATGAGCCTCCGAAATAAACAGAGGGGAAGATGGATCAAGATGATTAAAAGTTCTCGATTATGAATTTTTCTTTTTAAGAGAAAATAAACTTTTACTAATCCTTTAGCTTAAAATCCTCTAGTAACTTTGGACTTCTTTAATTTATTTTAATGAAGAACAACCACTAGAAAGTACTAGATTATGATTTTCTCTTCTCTAAATAATTTAAAAAACATGAGAAACTCAACTTTTACTGATACTTTACCGACTTTGGACTACTTTAATTTATTTTCCAGTATGACAGTAACGAAGAAACAAAGAATTGTATGAACTAGTTAAAATATATTGTTCCTAACTTGCCAAGAAGCCGTGGTCATGTAGCAGTGTTTGTGCAACTCAAAACTAAACAAAAAAAAAAAAGACCTATATATAAAATTCTACAAGCTTCACGCATTCAAAGCATTAATAATAGGACCATAGGAAATAACATTAGAAAAAAGTGAAACAAATTATAATTTTTATAGTAATAAATAAGAGATTGCTGTGAAAAGCACGTCTTAGTGAGCTAGCTGTGTCGGGCTTTCTAGCCGTCAGCCCAGTAGCGGCATCTGGATACGTACACATTTGGGAACCTGCTAGCCACAGACACAATACTTCTTCTCATTAAAAAAGTAAAAATAAAAAATAAGAGAACAAAGGAATGTGGTAAAACACACAACAGAACACAACCCCATGCACGTTGAATGTTGAAAAACAGAACTTACTAGGGTCGGTGTAAGTGATGAGTCCGGTGTGGCCGAAATCGCAGTCCAAATCGTGACCACCACATGCTTGGTAATATGCGCTCATGGCATATGCCGCGTGGGACCTAACGGTGTTTGGCTTGAAGCATGGCCCACCTTCCTTAATGGGCCCACAGTCTATTCCACTGCTGCTACAAACAAAATCAATGTTCGCTTGCAACGCTGCTTCACTTGCATCCCTTCTTGGCACGCACCATTTCTTCTTTGAAGAGGATGAAGAAAAAGGTGACTCTGATGGTGTTAATGCCGTGGGTCTAGATGTGGGACCTGGTGCCTGCATTAATTGCAAGCTTCTTCAATATGCATTTACCCTAACTATTAATATCTCTTCAATCCCATTCGTTCATTATTTCACGTCATTAAGAAGACAAAATTAACTCAAAAAATGTTTACAGTATTCATCAGAAACAACATTCTGATTAAGAAAATCAACATTTTTTTCTACTGGAAACATGTTAAAAATGAATTAAAATTATACTAAAAAATGTATAACCGCTGATTTTTATAGTTTTATTTTTACCTTAATTACTACTCTTACGAAATTAATTGTCCTTATAGAAGCCATTATGTTATAATTTGATGCATTACTTACTACCATAAATGAATCACATAAGGCAATGTGAAGGGGACCATCCTGCTATTCTAGGTAAGGTCGGTGACATTTTCTGACTTATCACCACATGTTTTCAGGACTTGTCAGGAAGGAAAGAATTTTCTCTCTTTTTCCTTATGGTTGATATATTATTTTTAGTTAGTTGTAGAAACTGTGAAGTTTCAAGGGAAAAAACGGTTTATATATATATATAGTAGGTGTCATTGTTATGTACATGATTTTAGTTTTATCGCTTTAATAATAAAACTTTTTCAGTATTTTTTTCTTGATTTTCACTGTTATAAATATATAATTTATGTGAAATATAATTTCTCCTCTTTAAGTGGCGTATCATAAGTTAAACAGAGACAAACCTTAAGTATTTACTATTTACTTTATAGTTCTATTCTAGAGAGCAAGACAAAAGCTGTACTGCATATAGAGTGAATGAAAGTTGGCATTTTTCTAAAATGAAAGAAAAAAAGTACCTCTTTGGCAATGCAAACGCCGACGTCGTAAGCAGGGGTAAGATCGGGATTAAACAAGCCATAATTACGCTCAGAAACGGTGGGCTTGAGATTCTCATTGAACAGAGAGAAGATGAAAGTCTCGAAAGTCCTATTAGGCATAAGAGGGGTCCCTTTCCCGGAGTTAACATGCTTGATAAGATTGCCGTTATACGACGCCGCATTTTCAAAACTCACACCCGCTTGGTTCGGGTCACCGACAGAGGGCCAACCCGTTTCGGCCACCACCAGTTCCACGTCATCATACCCGAGTTTTTTCATCGCCGAGAAAACCGCGTCCATTTGCGCGTCGAACATGTTCGTATAGTTCACCGACATGGCCGCATCCCAAACGCCGCCGTTTGGTTTAAAGAGCGCGTAGTCCAGGCTCTCGGGTCGGGTGGGGTCGAAGCCGAAGAACGGATACGGGTTGACCATGAAGGGGGACTTGGTTCGCCGGTGGAAGTCCAGAATCGGTGCAAAGATGGCTTTGTCGTAGCCGTGCCGGAACGAGGCGGCGCTGGGAGGCTCCGACGAGGCTAGGATCCCGAGCGAGTGCGGGGTGGAGACTTGGACGACGGTGAGGTTCGCAAGTGAGAGGGCGTCGTGGAGGGATTTCATAGTAGGGAGAACGTGCGCGATTAGGGTTTTGTCGGAGGTGGCGAGAACCTCGTTCCCGACAGCGATACGCGTCACGGCGGTTTCCGGGAGGAAGGGAAGGATGTTTTCGGAGAGCCACGCTTGCGCGGCAGGGAGCGTCGAGAGGGAGGGGATGGCGGCGTTCGCCACAGTGACGGTTACAGAAATTCCGGTGCCGGCGAAGGCACGCAGCATGTTGGGGTCGGCGTCGAAAAGTTTGACGCGGTCGATGGTGGTTTGAGATTTGAGGAAGGCGGCCACCGTGGAGGGCGGTGGGAGGTTGTCTGCCACCGTGCCATAGTTGACGCCGATTTTGGTGGTGTAGGAAGCGTAAAGTTGTCGGAAAAGGGTGCATGCTAAGAGAAGCAGAAGGGAGTGACGTGAAGATGTTTGAGTTTGAGCCATGAAAAAGAGTGTTCGTGGGAACCATGCGTGCGCGCCCGTTGTTTCATTGGATAAATTGTAGAACTGTAACATTCGGTGGGTCCCATGTTTAGGTTCCAACATCGTTCCAAGATTTTGCTTTCACAACATTAAGCTGGTGTGCATGCTTTTCTGGTTGGATTTTGTAGATAAAATGTTGGTTTATTAGTCTTACATATTTGCACCTTGTTATTTTTTTTTAATGATATTTATATACGAGATTTTGTTGTTTTCTTGGTGTGATGAAGAACTTTTACATTTAATTACACACCGTGCTTGGATTTCAAATTTGTAGTAGATTATTCATTTTAATAGAGAAGTTAAAATTATTTATGAAAAAATATCGGAAAGTAAATAATTTTAAATAAAATCTGAAATATTTAAATATATATATATATATACATAAATTTTATAAGAATTTGAAACTTTAGGAATTTATGAAAATAATTTTATTATTTAAAATTATATAATTTAAAATTTCATTTAAAAAATTTTTGAAATATTTTATATATTGTATATATTCTTGAATTAATACTAAATAGATATATATGATAGTTATTTAGACTATCATTATCGTAACGAATATTATAATGAAATTATAGGAATTTGATCGCTAAATTGTCTAGAAAATCATATGTTGATGTATATATGAGATGTGATATTAGTGAATTATTGTTGTGTTGGTGTATATTAATATTTTATCTTATGAAGTTATAAATTAAATATTTATGGGAGACACTGAGACAATATGACAAAAGACTTATGGATTGAGTTTTTGGATTTATGGTGAGTTATCCTAAATCTCTTAACAAACTAAGACACTCTTCAAATTATCAAGTTGTGGGCTACTTGTCCAAATTTGAGACGGAACATAAGTTCCCTCACTTTGAGTTTCGAAAAATAAAAAGGTTAACTAGTGAATATTAAGTACAAAAAGAGAAATTTCTTAAACATATATCTAGGGTCTCTTGGACTTATCTATATCACGTAGTGGATGAGGTCTTACGACCCTATTCCAATCCTCTTATAAAATCTTTAAAGGTCATTTTTTGAAAATTAGTATTAGCATAATCCCTCTACATAATCCCTCCCTGTTAGAGGGATTTCTCCTATATTAGACTCTCAATCCATATTCTCAAATTGTTCGGCATTTTGAAGAGTTTGATTGAACAATAATATTTAAAATTCACAAAGTTTGTATGGACAGTAAAAATAAGCATAAGTCAATTTAGACTCCAAATATAGATACTTGCTTTCCACTTGATTCAGACATATTACCTATATTAAAGAATTGTTATAGTAATTTTGTTAATACTTCAATAATATGCCTTATAAGGCTTGTATTTATATCATATATTTAGTTCTAATTGGTTCATTATCATAAAAAGATAAAATTCTAGTGTGTTTGAGGCAAGTGCATGCTTTTGGAAACGTGTTGGTCTTAGCATGCATAAATGACTCTTAATTGAGATCATGACACCTTTTTTCTATCCATCTTAATCTTTCTGATAGCTTTTGTCTTTTTTTTCATGTCCTTTTTGGTTGGTAAACCCAACCGGGGATCTACAACAAATCTCTTATAGAAATTATCCAAATTGTGAAAGCTAGTGAGTCGTTCTTAAAAGGTCTTCATTTCGTCTTCAGGAATATGTACTCCTTTTAAACTTACTACATACTAAGAAGTATAATACTTTCAATGCAAAATGAATATTTATCTTTGTTGGAATAAAGAGAGTGGTGTCAAAGAATATCAAGTACTAATCTAAGATGTTTTGTGAGATAGGTTCTAAATGAGAATATAGCCAAAATAAACCACCACAAATATCTACGAATAAAAAATCTAAGCACATAATTTATCAATTTCATAAAATTACTTTGAGCATTTATGAGTTCAAATGGCATAATCAACATTCATAAAGTCCATCTTTGATTACAATCACTTTTCAAGTCTAACATTTTGAGAAAATCTTGTCAAATTGGTTTAGTTTCTAACTTTGATTCATATTGAGATCAAATTGTTCAATGATGACAACATTGAAGAACAAATAATGGCATATTGAGGCAAGAATAAATAAAATCAATAAAATAAAGAAAAAAGACACTAAAAAATAGAATAAAATATCAAAATAAACTCTTTTACTAAATATATTATAATAGGCGAGTTCTTCATGCACCCTAATACGCTCTTCCTGCACCTTAATAAAAAAATTTAATACCACAATTACCCTTATATGAGAACCGGATGGCCTGTTCATCCAGTTGTTAATTTTTTTTCAAATGACAACCGGATGGCACCCTCATCCGGTTGTCATTTGAAAAAAATTAACAACCGGATGAGCAGGTCATCCGGTTGTCATTTGAAAAAAAATGACAATCGGGTGGGGGTGTCATCCGGTTGTCAATTTTTTTCAAATAACAATCGGATAGGGTGTCATCCGGTTCTCATATAAGGACAACTGTGGTATTAAATTTTTTTATTAAGGTGCAGGAAGAATGTATTAGGGTGCAGGAAGAACTCGTCATTAAAATAATACCTCAGAACCTTGGGTTGGCCATGGCTGATTAATTTGATTTTGTATAGATTTGAGACAAATTCTTCCTCCACCCCCATACCCTCTTTCTGCACCCTCATACAAAATTTTAATTTCACAACTGCCCTTATTAAAATTACCCAAATACCCTTCTTTTATTAGGCAACTTTGACATTTCTGGTAAGGTACCCGGATGAGGCCATCCGATTCTCATTTTTTGAATCCGGTTCATAAATTGTTAACCGGATGGACTGGATGGGGTGCCATCCGGTTTGTAAGATGTGAACCGGACGTCACTCCGTCCGATTGTCTTTCACTCTTCATTTGCCTTAATTAAATTAATTTAGTTTTATGAAATCCAATCAACCAATGAATTTGGTGAAATACAGCAGGAGAGAGGAGAGACTCTTCATTTAAAATGGGGGTTGGGGTTGAAAATTGGAATTAGAAGTAAACACAGCAAAAGAAGTGACTCTTCATTTCTTTTTTACTTTCAAGTACATCATTAATACTCCTCACCAATCTGTCACACTGTAGTTTAAAAAAAATTGAAAAAATGTGAACCAGATGACACCCTTATCCGGTTCACAAATTTACAAACCGGATGAGGTCCACCCACCACCCATCCGGTTTGTAATTTTTTTTACCTTATGACAACCGGACGGGGTGGTGTCCGGTTCACAACTTACAAACCGGATGACACCCCCCCATCCAGTCCATCCAGTTAACAATTTATGAACCGGATGTTAGGCTGTCCGGTTCTCAAATTTCAAAAAATGAGAATCGGATTGCCTCATCCGGGTACCCTACCAGAAACTTCAAAATTGCTTAATAAAAGAATGATATTTGGATAATTTTAACAAGAGCAACTGTGAAATTAAAATTTTGTACGAGGGTGCAGGAAGAAAGTATGGGGGTGGAGGAAACATTTGTCCAGATTTGAGGTACCAACTTTGGTTGGCTCACGAATTCCGTTGAAGTAACCAGTTGGAGCCGGATTTGATAACTTGTATGGTATGAAACATAAGAGAACCTTAAATTGCATACAACACAAGTTCCCTACAGCATTTTCTTGTAAATCCAATTAATACTTTTGTTTTAAATCAGTTAAATAGGTTTTTGAATTCTTTAAAATTTACTTTTCAAATAACAATGTTTGGAACTAAAAAAGAAAGATCCATTTTTTAAATTTTAAATTATTAATTTTACTTCATAACGTTAGGTGAATCATGATTTTAATAAATTTCAATTAAAACCAACTTCTTTTTATTGAACCTAAAATATTATCTCAAAGCTTTAGCTTTCTTCTTCCTCAAAAAATTTAGGCAATCACTTCTTTCATTTTGCAAAAGATAATATGAGATAGGTTTTACATTTAGGATTTAACTATGATATTTTGATATCTTTCACACTTTATATAACTACCATGCAATCTATATATGCTAAAATACTCTAATGAATAATGCACGAGAGCATATAATTATTAAAATAGATTTTGTCTATGAACCTGAAAAGTCTATAAAACAAGTTAAAATAAGCTAAAAAAAAGTGGTGGTCTAAATTAAATGTGCTTAGATTAAGTCGGCAAGTAAACTTATGAAAGAATTCGTTTTTATAAAATAATAATTTTATTTGAAAGATAAAAATAATATTATTTTCTAAAATATATAAATGTATTATAATTTATATTTATTTATATATTAAATAATTATATAACGAACAAAATGATCCGTTGATTCAATACAGATAAGATCAAATTAAAAAATTGTTCCTCTTTTAGAAAACAAATACGACCAATCCAATACAATATTATTACACCTTACAATTTGATTAATATATATCAATATGTTCGTCATACATCATATGACTTTCTCATTTTTTTTAGAAGAATCTCTAACAAAAAAGAAAATGAGATTTTAGAAGTATCTCTTGCTTTTTTTTTTTTTTTTTTTTTTTTTTTTTAAGTTACACAGCACCTTTTGGAATTGAACATTTTAACATTATATACAGTACTTTTTGAACTAAAAATTATAACACTGAAAATACTTTTTAAAAGTGTTGAAAAGTTTAATATTCTACAAAGTACTTCTTAGATAGATTAGAAATTTAAAATTTTAAATAGAACTTTTCAAAAGTGTTAAAATGTAATATTTGATAAATTAAATTTTGCAATTTTTTGAAAATTTAAAATTTTAGAATGTAATTTTCAAGAAAGGGAGATTTTGAAAAAAAAAAATGGTAGTGCATTAGTAAAATTAATAGGTGTAAATAACACTTGTCCAGTAAATGTATAGTCTGTATGAAATTTGGGTCGGCTTACTTTTCACAACTTGGCCCATAAAGTCCAACGATCATTTTGACATTTTTATGTATATTCTTTCTTTACCTTTCTTTTCATCTCCTCTAATCTCATTGAGCCTCTTTGTTTAATTTTTTATATCGCTTCTCGTTGATCGACAGAAACTAGTAGTGCTAATATATATATATATATATATATATATATATATATATATATATATATATATATATATATATATATATATATATATATATATATGATCTTTAAAGGTATTTATAGATATGATTATCTATTTTAAAAAAATATGAAAAATATCTAAAATTCAAATAAGAAAACTGATTTTATTTTAACATATAGTTAATAGTAACTTGTCTTTGAATATTCTAATTTAGGTTTAAAAGTATATAAATATAGTTTCATGAGTACATATTTGATTTTCTCTTTTCACTATTTATATTAAGACTTTTAAAAACTTTTCTAATTAAGCATTTAAAAATCTTCTATAAGTAAATGTCTATGTAGTATTTCTCAACAAATTGATAATTATTCTTTGAAAGATCTAACTTAACTAATCCGGTCCTCTCAAACTTTTCTCATACATTCTTGTTTAGTCTCGATAAGATCGTGTATTAATGATCTACTTACTAATTTTATTTCCGTAAGAAAAGGAGAGCAAGAAAAAGAAGAAAAAGAAAAAAAAAATAGTGAAAAAACATGGGTGAAATAACCTATCGATGATTGAGTCTACTTTTATGAACTATAATGAGAGGAAAATATTTGTTTATATCTACTATTTTTTGTTATAACTTTCTTTTAAATGACTAAATAATTCTTTAAATTATTTTTCAGAACTTATATTTTAAAAATATCCCCTTCTCTTGGTGGTGTAAAAAGCAATTACTTTAGGGCTGCCCATGAGAAGTATTGACCATTACGTAAGGCATCCCCTATGATTAAAGGGAGTCTCCTTGAAGTGTGGAGCTCCATATATATAAACATCGGGGAGAGAACATAAAAGAAAATAAATATTATTATTACATTATCCAATATTATCTTTATTTTATTACATCATGAATGGAAAATTAAAAGGACTTTGAGAAAGTCAATGTTATCCCTGGTCAAGTTAGGCCAAGAAGGAAAAAAAAAAAAATTAAGAATCGTCACCAACATACGGTAGCTGCAAATAATAGAATTATAAATTAGTTAGTTAATTAACTAATTATCCGATCATAGTGTATAATTAAATTTAAAATAAAAGCATCAATTTAGTCGGCATTTTATAAGACATTGGATTAGATGGATTGAGAAATGATTAATTATTTGTTATTGTCTAACACGTCCATGTTTCACCTAATCCAATGCTATCTTCATTCCTTGTATCTAAAGTTAAACCAAGTTTATATAATCACAAATTGCGATTGGGCTAAGAACATGCAAGAAAAAAAATTGTACTTATATAAAATATGTAGAAGTCTCCTATCATTTATTTTCTAGCCAAAGAAGTAGAATATCTTAAAAGTCAGAATCACTACAAGTATATATCTTTTCTGGTAGTGAATTTAAGGCTATTTATTGTAAAAATCTAAAAATAATTCAAGTCAATTTTTATTTATTTTTAATGGAACTTATTGATCACGCAAGTTTAGTAAATAAAGTTTCGTGCTCATTACTATTAAGGTTTAGAGATTTTAATATGTTTAAAAGAATGTCATCGTTTTAATATTAAAGATTTTAAATCAATTAATAATATATAAATAGATATAAATTTCATTTTATAAATTGATATATTATAAAATTGAGTTAAATTTAAAATTTTTATTACATGCGAAATTATTAATCAAATTCATATACTAAACTGTACAGTCCAATCTATAAATTAAGATTGCAAAAAATTTATAGATGTTTGTTAAAAATAATTGTGACTGAAACATGAAATTTGAAAAACAAGTACAATTATTCATTTTGATCCCGATATATGTCTTGCTCTTATTGGAAGTGTTTATGTGGTCATTGTTTTCCCGAAATGACTGGTCCATTAGCAGTATAATTATGACATTTGTCTTTGGTTTAATCAGAATAGACCAGAACTTATTGCTTCATGAAAGGTGCTTCCAGGTGCAAAGTTGACTTACATAAATTGATAATGAGAATTGTATTATCAAATATTCAAAATTTTTCCAGTGTTCAAATTCTCTGCTTTGATTTTATTATGATTTGTCATCAGTTACTGTCTTTTTGTATTTGATATATTCAAACATTGATGACCACCAGACACCTTGACAAAATAAATATCAATTAGGCTTGTTTTCAATATTAATATTATTTAAATAGGAACAAATTAAAGGAGTATAGGTTTAAAATTGAATAGGAAATTATGAAAGTAAATCATGAAATTAAAAATAAATCCATTTTATTGATATAGTATGTCAACAATTTTTATGTTATAAAAAATTAATTCAAATTAGGATTTAAAATTATAATTGGTATTTAAATTCGAATTCAAATTATTATGAATGATTTAATAGATAAATGAAATAATATTTCTGAAAGGAATAAAAATTACAAATTAAGAAAAATAAATGTTAATGTAGAAGAAGTCTGGCATGTAGCTTAATAAAGGATAAAATAATTCTTCAATGTGCTTTATTCAATAATGCGGCTTCACGATTTCATACTATAGAATTAGCTAATATTTCTTACATTGTAAAGTAATGATAATATGTTTGCAAAATATTTCTTTTAATAATTTAATATTTCATGATAACAAGATAACGTTTTTAGTAATGACATTTTTTTTAACAAAGGGAACAATCTAGTCTTATAATCACTGTTTTCCTCTAAATTCTAAGATATTACTAATTTTGATAATTCTTATACGTGGTGGGAAAATTATAAACGGAGCAAAGAATTAAAAAAGCTTCGGCAAAATGATGAAGTTTGGGGATGGTGAATCCTTTTGATTTTTATAATCTTTAAACGGTTCTTTACTCTCACTTCCATATTAAGGTAATGCTATCAAGAACGGAATATATGCATTATCCAATAGCAATCACAATCTTAATAGTTGCATCCACACCGCTGAATTATAACTCGTTCTATTGTGTAACAACTTGAGTGAAAATTAATTCACCTCTAAATTAGAGAGTTTAATCATTTTCACCTTTAAAAAATAAAACGTCTCTCACGCGACAATGCATGCCAATATATAGTTATTAATATAGTTATTTTTACATTATCAAAAACTTTTCATCACTTGAAAAAGTTAAGATTAAATCAAGGTAAAAATAAAAAAATTTAAAAAAAATAAAAATAATTAAGAACTAAATCGAGCTAAGAATTTTAATCTTAATAACATAAGTATTCATTGGTATAGATTTAATGTCTACACTTGTATCTTATCTCGAATATACTGAGATGTATCAATATAAAATATAAAATCAAATCAAGTGTATCCGTATATAAAATATATAATCGAATATATATATATATATATATATATATATATATATATATATATATATATATATATATATATATATATATATAATTGATTGAAAGGTTAAATATTTAGTAATTAATTATATCTTTTATTTATTTTAAATATTTTTTATAATATTTCAGTCCAGGCTCAAAAGTTTATAAATACATATTAATCTTAGAGAAAGTATTTACTCGATTCTCTTATTC
>Ga0209700_107804_pt1 | contig 14599 bp, 2 predicted proteins | sample SiratroredBW_FD_187528 | JGI IMG/M metagenome (GOLD analysis project Ga0209700, IMG submission 187528) | Root nodule microbial communities of legume samples collected from California, USA - Siratro red BW (SPAdes) (version 2) | ecosystem: Host-associated > Plants > Roots > Nodule | place: USA... | reverse complement strand
ACAAGAAAAATATAATAGTTTATATGTATTGATACAATGTTGTTGTTCTCTCTTCTGATCTTTTGGCTTCTCTTGTAATAGTGTGTACCTATTTTACAATCATGCTGTTATTTATAGTGTAACTTTTAATGATTACACTTATTCTATCTATTTGAATTCTACTTTTGTATTCTAGTCCCAATTGAATTGAGACTTCAATGGTTAGTTTGTCAAAGATAAATCTTCCAAGTGATTGGTAAAAAGATAATTCAATAAATTACATAGGATTTTTAATAGAGTAGAAGGAATTATTAAAGTCCTCATATCATGAATAATAATTTTTATTCTTATCCTAATAAATGAATCTCTTAAGAAAGATTATTAATTATATTCTATCACACCTCAAACATGTTGACTAAGTTATTTTTGTCAAAACAACTGACTATGGAAAGAGGGATTGAATAAGGTCTGGACTCTTCTCATAGAGAATTAGACAAGACCGTCTAATCAACAAGCACCACATACAACATTTGGTTCACCTAAAGTCACAAGTTGCGTCCAGTTCTCCCTAAGCAAAATGCTCAAGAGGTTCTACTAAATAAATCACTTGATTACATTTTGCAAACAAACAATTCTTGGTTACAACGAATACGCAAACCACTCATGGTTTATAACATCTTAACCTCCCCTGAGATTAAGACCTCATAGAAAGAAACAAGAACAACTCTCAAAGAGAGAACCATTTACACATACTTGGATTACTTCACGGAGTGAAGAATTATAATGGTTTTTGCTTCAGAAGACTTCTTAAGAGGTTCCACTAACCAAAAATATTAATACACTGAGTACAAAAATCTCTCCAAGTTATCCCAAGTACACAAACTCCACTAGGTTACAACAATTACACAAACCTCTCCAAGTTATCCTTGTCAATATCACCTTTAGACTAAAATCTCTCAAAGAAAAAGAGAACACTCTCACAGGAAGCACAATTTAAGCTCATAAATGTATAACTTCACAAAGTGAAGAATTTACAAGAGTTTACCACTTAACCCAAAGGGTAGAGCTCAAAATTCGATAGAACTTTAACACTTGTGAAACTCTGTATCTTTCTTATTGTAATGTAGTTTGTAAAGCTTATTGTAAGATATATTTTTTCACCTTCATCTTCAAGAACATTATATAGCTTGTTGGATTTGATCGTTGAAGCTTTAAACAACAAGGCATGATTTTGCACAAAATTATATTTGCATATCTTCATCTTTATTGTTGTAGACGCTTTATAAACTTCTAATATGATCTTCAATTTGTATTTGTTTTGAATTTGATTAACAAAACAATTCAAACGTACCATAATATTTAAAATTAATTTTAAATATATCAAAACCAATTAGGCTATTTTATTTCTACATGAAATTGTTTTCATATAGTTGATCATTAACGCTCTTTGAAATGAATTAAAAAATAATAATATAACGATTTATGTTCAAACATTTTTTTATCATGTATATTATTTATAAAATCATTTGAACACTTTGTTTTCAATTTATTAAAAGACTATTTCCTTATTTATAAAATCATAGAGATCATATTAGATTGTCTTACGCAATTTAGAGACTGTAAATGCTCGTATTCATCTACGTTAAGAATTGCATGGTACATAAAACACTTATTAGAATATTCACATGGTTATAAACCACATATAACACTTGGAGTGATTTTTTTTATCATTAAAACTTTCATCAAAGATCTTCATATCATCATATTGTCTAGAGAGGTGTAAAGCGCATATAGGGTCTTAGGTCGTCTAGGTCTCAACACAACAAAGGAGCATCCCAACTTCATTTCTCATTGTGGTTATCTTAGTAACATCGACAAAACATCAAATGGGATTTCATCATCTGTGTCGCAATTGGGGTCGATCATGACAAGATGACAAAAAGAACTTTGGAAAACAGAGGAGTTGCCACCATATTTTATTGAGAAAAACTATACAAAAACCTTTAAAAGAAAAAAGGTCTACAAAACTATATTTAGGGTCTGAAAGTCGGTTATGTGCAAGGAAGGTGTTAGCACCTTACAACATCTATCCTAAGATAGTATCTTTAATTAAATATGCAATGGAATGTGATTTTTTAGAGTGTATTTTTCCTAAACATCAACAAAAATACATGTATAAAAAACAAAGAGAATATTTTTAAAATTTTTTATTTAGACTTAACAAGGATTGACCTTGCTCCTACATACATATTTCCATTCATAACAGAAAAATTAGAAATTACATTGTTCTTTATAATAAATGACAATTTTTTTAAAAGGCAGGCCCAATAATATTGTCATTACTCCTACATATTTTCGTTCACAAGAATTATGTAAAAACTATTTTTTTATGATAATTTTTAATTTTTTAATTTTAACATTTTATATTTTTCTATAATTCACGTCAATTAGAGTATAAGATAATACAAACGATTATGCTTAATACTCTAATGAATCGTACAATCAACAAAAAATAATATAAACTATTATTAAATACTGTATATCTTTTATGTGAATGTTATTTATAAGAATACATATTTTTTAATTTTTTACCAAAAGACCGTTGATGATGCTTACGATCATTTATATACTCAAACAAATATTTTTGAAAAATTATTATTTTATTTATTAAATATCAAATGAAGAGTATAAATATCTAAAATTTATTTAAGTAAAACTAACATTATTTAATTTATCTTTCATAAAAAGACACATTTTATATAAAATACACGTCTAATCATGCAAACATTTAAAATGATTCTTTATTATAACGGTATTAAAAACTATGAGATTTATATTGAAAAAAACTAGTGTCGAAATTTTATTTAAAGGATGATGCGTGCGATGCTACTCGAATAAAATCACATTAACGTAAAACCTACAGAACCATTGAAAAAATAACAAAATAAAGGAAAAAAATGGGCCGAAAAGAAGGAGCCCAAAATTAACAGTCCAGTGACCTAGCCTTTAATCTCATTTGTAGCACCCACTAAAGCTGTTGACACACTTTAAGATTAACAATTGAAAGAACGGCCAGCAAGAATGAATGACCTAAAGAAACAACAAAAAGGGTTCAGATTTAACCAAGAAAACCAAAATTGCATTAATTATATAAAGGTGTCATAAAAATGAAACGAGGTCCCCACATGCACCAAATGTTACCAAAATTGGCATGTAAAATGTAGTAAAAGACCAATCATTGGTGTACAAGTAAAAGGGAAAACCGTGGCCCCACCAGGATCAAAATGGGCATGCAATGTCGCCCCATGTATAATAACTTGCCACGTGAATGGATGAATGTTTGTAAAAAGGAAAAAACTCCTTTGTATTTTTATAATTTTTGCATAATAAAATAAAATTAGAAGGAAATATTCAATAGGTTGGCGGCAAAGGGGAGTCTCTCAATGAATGAATGAGTCAGCCATTGTAAGTGTTTGATATTGAAATAGGTAGATTTTGGAGGAAATGTAAAAGAAAGAATTCGAGAAGAAAGATGTAGTGTCCAAATTTTTAAAGGAGGAGAAAAGTTTAGAATTTAAAAAAAAAAATAACACATTTAGATGGAAACAAAATAGAGAATAATAGAGAACAAACAAATTCTTTATCTTAAATTAGAAAAACCAAACTGTGAAAAAGGGCACCACGCTGTGAAAATGGGCACTATGTTGTTACCTAAAACAAAAACTATCCAAAAACTATCTTATATTATCGTTTCACCAAATAACTAGCACATATCGACTAACTAATATTCCAAAGCATCAATTTTGAAACGAGTCTTCAAATCACTACCACTCTACACCTCCTCACCCTACCACTCTAACACCTCCTCACCCTACCAATTCTCTTTTTGCGTTCAAGAACCCTAAAACTCAATAAAAAAATCTTTTCTTTAACACAGTCAACACTTTTAACAAAAAAGTTATTTTCCTTACCAATTTACCACCACTTAACTGTTATGTAAAATCGTCAAATAAATGACATACCATATGACAGTATCAAACCATCATACTTCTAGTGAGAAAAAAAGTACCACATAAAAAAATGCACCCAAGGTGAGAGAAAGAAAAGTGTCCACAACATCCATGTACTAAGATTGGAAGGCTTTTTTCTCACTTTGGAGTACCTTTTATAAATTAATGCCTAAAATGAGCAAATTTTGTTTTTTTACTAAAATGGGCAAATTCTGCCAACTAGATAGGATTTCAAATTAATAAATCTTTCCACCTAAACATAATTTCAGACTAGTCAAATATAAGTGACATGGTAATTTCAATTAAAGACATTAATTAAAATTGTTTTTCAATCATCTTTTAATTATTTGACACTATGTTTATTAAGTTTAACAATTAAAATAAAATAATAATAATTACATAATAATAATTAACAAAACCGGAAAACAAATTAAGACATACACATTTATTTTAAATTAAAACAAAATAATATAATGATAATAATAATAAAAATAAAAATAATTTTAATTAAATTCATATGTTTAATTTAAATAATAATAATAATAAAAATAATTTTAATTAAATTCATGAAAATTTAATTTAAATGATAATAATAATTATTGAAACAATAATTACAATTAAGTTCATACAAATTAAATTAAAATAATAATAATATTTAGGGATAATAATAGTAACAATAATAATATAATGATTATTTTTTAAGAAATAATAATAATAATAATAATGGTAATAATAATAATATTTTAAAAAATCTAATTAAAATAATAATCACAATAACCATTATAATAATAATAACATAATAACTTTTATAAATAAATAAAATAATATTTAATAATATAATATTAAAAGTGACAATAAGTGGATAAAGTTGTAATTACATGCCACTACTATTAACATTTTCAGTTATCAGAAAGACAAAATAAATTATGAATTATTATGAGGTGATAAATAGTTGATATTATAATAGTTAGAGTGTTTATTCATTTTGTCTTCCTGATAACTGAAAACTTTAATTATAGTGGTATGCAACTGCAACTTGATCTACCTATTGTCACTAAATAGTTAATATTATATTATTAAATGTTATTTTCTTTATTTATAAAAGATATTATATTAATATAATAATCTTTATTATGTTATTATTTTAATTAGATTTGTTAGAATATTACTATTATTATTTCTTAGAAAATAATCATTATATTATTATTATCATTATTATCCCTAAATATTATTATTATTATTTTAATTTAATTTGTATCAATTTAATTATAATTATTGTTTCAATAATTATTATTATCATTTAAATTAAATTTATATGAATTTAATTAAAATTATTTTTATTATTATTATTTAAATTAAATTCATATGAATTTAATTAAAATTATTATTATTATTATTATTATTATATTATTTTGTGTTAATTTAAAATAATTTTGTATGTCTTAATTATTTATTTTATTATAGTTTTATTAATTATTATTATTATTTTGTTAATTGTTAATCTTAATAAACATCATATCAAATAATCAAAAGATGATTGTAGAGAGAGAAATCATTTTAATTAATGTCTTTAATTGAAATAGTCAGTATGTCATTTATATTTTACTATCAATTTTAGTAAAATTTATTTTTTACCCATTTTAAATATTAATCTGAAAAAGTATACCGAAGTTGAAAAATTAAAAGCCAAGAATGGAATTCCAAATCCAAATTACATATCCAAAACGGAGGATATTAAAAAACAAGAAACCCATATCATTTGCCACAAAAACGACACAAACACTTAAAAACTACAATAACCCAACACCATATTAAGATGAACAAAAGAAATTAAAGAAACACCTAACAAACACAAGGTTGCAGAAAAAATAGGGCTCATTGGCAACCCCGAACGAGCATTGTACATACCCTTAATCCTAAGCTGCACTCGCAAAAACAAAAACTGCTCCTCATGCAAATAAGGAATAAACACCACAATTTGCAACGATTGCAAACGGAACACCTATATTTTTAATGAAAAAAAAATAGAACCATATATATTTAAACTGAAATTCAGACCAGTGCATTTTGAGTGCAACCATGTCATGTGCATACAAAACCAAACACAGGCATGTCAAAACGGAAAGAACCCATACACGAAACTTATCAAGACAACAATAAAACGAGGATTGGTGATGATAGATGGGTTTTCTGGTTACCGGAGGACTCTCGCGGACAACTTGTCAGTCATGGAGGAGATGGTGAGGGTTTTGGTCCATGAGCAAGGCAAAGGGTCTTTGGAATATCGAGGGAGAAAGGCAGGAAAAATTAAATTATTACAAACTAACTATTGACTTTCCTATCATTTGTTGAAAAAATCAAAAGAGAAAAACAAAAGATTAAACAGATAACTGAATAGATCCGTAAAAAAAATAATACCGTATTCAACTCAAAATTTTAATAGATTAATTTTATGAATTTTTCTTTTTTTATACAACTTTTTATTTTTATTTAGTGAGTCTTATACTACACTTACATAATTAATGCAAGACTATAAATTTGAAAAAAAGAAGCTCCTTTTTAAAATGTGAAAGTAGTATGGTCTTTGGTGCCCGGAGAGGAAGTGTGTGGAGAGATTAAGAAAAAAAAATAGTGAGTGCAGAGTGTGAGAGGGAGTGCTACAAATTTAAGAAAGAAAAGAATGGGAGAAGAAGAGAGTTTTCCTCTAATCTGTGAGTGTGTAGCGTGTATTTTTTTTTTTTTTGGGATGTATGAGTGTAGAGTACTGTGAGTGAATGTGGTGCAGAGAGTGTGTGACTTATGAGTGAAAATAAAGAGAGTAAGAGTGAGCATGTGAGTGAGAGGATGTGTGCAGCTGGTGTGTATTTTTGATTTGTTGTTGGGTGTGTGCGTGGCTTCAGTGAGAGAGCTGTGAGAATGAGAGTGGATGAGGAGAGTGTCTGATTTTTTTTATTATTTGTTTTATATTTTTTTCTTGATTTTTTCTGATTTTGTGGCACCCACAAATCTTCCATTATGCATCCTTTTCATTTTATTTCTATTTTATTGCTTTTATTTTTATATTTAGAAAAACGAAAATTAAAAATAAAATAAATGATAAAAAACTAAAATATATTTTTAAACATTTGAACCTTTTAATCAAAAAGAAAAAATCACTTTTTAGTTACGTAATACTTGTAAAAAAATGAGTTTATTTAAATATTTATATTTTTTATTATTTTTATTAAAAGCTCTTTTCATTTTTATTTTTTTAAAATTAATTCAACACTAAATTTTGATTTTTATTATAAACAAATTTTGTTTACATGAATAAAATTGTGTTGACAATTTGGAACATGAATTTTATCTACATATTTATACTTTTTGGATAAATTTCTTTAAAGTGAGAGTGTACCATGATGAAATAATTCTTCTAGCTGGAGGAGGAGGTAGGTTACTAGAGTGAGATGGAGATGAAGACTTTTCTTCATTATTTGATTAGTCATCCATATTAAGATACATTCCTCTATAAGCAAGTCTTACTAGGTTTGCATTCTTGAAATGATACTCAACATCAGATTTCACCAAAGAGATTGGTGTCTTTCTCTTGGTTGCGATTTTTTAAAGATTGTAGCGGGGACTTTTGAATGCACCATCACCTATTATAGTGGGAGAAAACAATACCAGTCTATTAGGTACAAATCAATACTTTATTATCTACACTAACTCATCAACTAGTTCATAGTTGAGATTGTGAAACCTAAGCAACCATTCTTCTCTAAACAGAAGAACCTTGAGAGGGCACCTTTGCGTGATTTCATCTTCATTATCATCCTTAGGGGCACACTCTACTAGCACATAATCTTGGTCTACGTGTTCATCGAACCAATACTTGCATATGATAGTTTGTTAACAATTCATTAGCTAGAATATCAAACATGAGCATTATCTTGGTGAATAGGGTACAATAGGATATAGGCTTCCTGCTATTCTTCTGTTTTGAAGGCAAACTCTTAATGTTCTAGAATGAGTGCTCGTAGATTGGCCTTCTTCCTCTACAGCACATGAAAAAAAGAACGAACTTATCATTTTTAGACACATGATGTCATGATCATGTGCGAGGTGTCACAATATTGAAGAAGATGTTTTGTATTACTCTTCCCAATGGTTGCATGTTAGAATTCTTTAGAAAGCCTTGCATGAAGGCATTTGATCTGTTTGATGGACGTGATGCACTATAAAACACACTCAATCTCTTTAAGAGTCAGATTAGTGTCCCAAGTGCTTGAGAGCACACCCTTTCCTTCTCAAGCATGCAAGCATCTACAATGATTTTTTTATGATATTTTGATTGTCTTCCTGATGACTTCCTCTACTAAATCATCTTCAGAAGCTTGTGTATTATAACAAAAACAACTATAAATTTTGTAGTTTTTTAGATATAGAAACTACAATCATCGTAACCAATCAAACACTCTATCCAAAATAAATACAATATGTTTTAGATTTGTACAATTCAAATGCTTTCTAATAATAAACATTGATATAGGAAACATCAACATAGCTTCAGTAGGGATGGAAACATATAGGGTGGATTGAGTGCTTCTCTTACAAGCCATTGGATTTCTAAGATTAGGATAAGAGAGAATAAAATCATAGTAAGAATTGGTGTCATGGATTCAAACTTTTCCAGAACCAAAGTTCATTTTTAGAAAATTTATAAACTTTTGCAATCTAAAGCGCGTTGGCTATTGTGAAAATAGGGAAATTATAAGAAGGGAAGGTTGATTTGTTATTTAATAATTTCTAAAATCTTTTCACAGGCATAGTCTCACTATGAGTCTTCAAACAATTTTTTTAGTAAAGATATGATATGGTAAGTGTTTTGTATGATGAGCTTACTCAGACACATTAAAACTGAGCTAATTTGTTGAAAGAAACTGACTTCATGAAGTGTATTTTCATAAATAAGTTTTAACAAGGTATGTCAGATTAAATACAAAAGATGCAACCTCACCACTTCATAACATATTTAGTTAGACGAACATATTTGAAAGCTTATTTTAAATGCAAATCTTTTGTTTGAAAGGTCACAATAGACACAACTTTTGCAACTCAACTGCATCACTTGATTGATGTACTTTATTATTTAATTAAACAAATGATCAAATCATAGTTCTTGTATCTAACCAACCACTATAGGTGCAAATTAAATGCTTATTTTTAAAAGCACTTTGATGAAAACATTTTTAGCACGTACTCTCACAATAACTCTCATTCTTGGTTTAGTGTCGATGATAATAACATATAATGTAAAAGAGACAAAGAAGAATGAAAATAGTAACACATTCCTTAGGCTCGTGACAGAATACATTCAATTCTTGACCAACAAGCTATATTTAACTTGACAGACTAATGTTGCAAAGTACACTCAAATATTCTTTAGGCTCGTAACCATTCCTAATTAACCCCTTAAGTGTTCTTAACACAAGCCACTTCTGGTTTAACTAAGTATTCTTTACTTAAGCCACTCTTGGTATACCACTAAATATTTTTTGTGCACATAGTCACTCTTGGCTAACCTCTTGGGTATTCTTTAATCAAGTCATTCTTAGTTTAGCACTAAGTATTCTTTACACCTAGCCACTCCTAGCTAACCAAGTATTCTTTTCAATCGCTGTCACTCCTAACTGACCTTGTCAAGGAGTATTCTTTCACAAGTCACTCCTAGCTTAACTAAGTATTCTTTACCCTTTAGTCACTATTGGCTAACAAAAGAAGCTAAAAGGTTTGGATGATCATTTGATCATTGGATACCACTAAGGGTATTTGTGTCTCTCAATAAATAAAATGGTTAAGCTTTCTCTCTTAGTTTATATCATCTTGCACTTTAGGAAGGGTTACGTCTTTTGATGAATACTTCACTATCCTAGGCAACTCGACGAACACTTTTAGTATTCTTCTAAGGACATATTTTAATCCATGGATATGGAATATTCTTTATTCTCAGCTTCAGGATCCCTTTCTAAAGTTTGAGGATTGCTTAACATCTAAACATTTTGGCACAGTGTAACCTTTGCTCTCTGTTTTTCTTCTTGATTGAAGGCTTTATATAAGTGCTGGAAGAAGATAAACATCGAGAGAAAATTTCTATCCACTGAGCAGTTTTAATATGCGGTTTTAAATGCTCTTCTTCTTTACACAATATCCTTGATTGCTGACAACGTCCATATTCCTAGGTAGAATAAGCTTTTGCGTCAATTTATGGTAAAAATGTACACCGTACAAGGTAGATAGTTCGGTTAGAGTTGAAACGCTTTTTGTATAAGGAGGTTAGTCAAGAAAGTAAGTTTAACTCATGCTTCAGGTGATCTTGATATTGACTTATACTTTATCTTTAAGGAATCTCTCATTACAAGAAATTTTAGATTTAGTGACAGTCAAAATTCATCGTTAATGTCAAAATTTCGTCAATAAATACGTCGATAAAATGCTTTTCGATAAATTTATCGACAAAAATGATGCATACATAAATAATACAAATATTATTTTTATTATTAGCATACTTTTAATATTATTAATATTTTTTTAATATTATTGAGAATATGTTGCAGAAGGGGCTCAAATTCAGGTGTCCAATCAATGACATAACAAAACATATAACCAAACAAGCTTTTATATCATATTATGATTATTATTATTTTTATTATAATAATTCTTATTATTGTTAAAATTATTATTATTGTTACTATTATTACAATAATAATAATAATAATTACTATTATTAGTTTTCTTCTTCTTATTATTATTACAATAATAATAATAATTACTATTATTATTGTTATAATTATTATGATTCTTGTTGTTAATATTATTATTCTTGTTATCATTATTATAATTATTATAATTATTATAATTATTGTTGTTATTATTATTGTTACAACTATTATTTTTATTGTTATTACTATTTTTTTTTATTATTACAATTATTATTACATTATTATTATTATTGTTGTTATTGTTATTATTATATATTTTTTGGGTTATTACTTATTATTATTATTATTACCTGTCAATTTACTGATGAATTTTACTAACGCATTAAGTTTATTGATAATTATTGACAATTAAATTAACGGTTAATTTTATCGATAAATTTTAGCAACGGATAATTTGACGGTCAATTTACCTTGCACAAATGAATTTATCGTGAAGCTAATGAATTTGTCCTCTCTCATTCTGAAGTATTGGGAGACCACCTTCATGGATATATTTGTACAGAAGAGGAGCAAAAGTCCTATCTTGTACTACATGTTGTTTTAGAGGGTAATGCATTTGTTTATCATACACATAGAAGTGCTGCCAACCAAAAAGGATGTTCAAGAATGGAACTCTATTGGTATTATTGCTGACTTGGTATTTGATGAAGTCAAACTAAGCAAAGAATAAAGATGACTTAGTCTAAGTGTGTGTGTGTGAGTGTGATTTAAACCATGTGCATACTATCTTTCTCATTGGAATGAGCTACTAAAGTCCTTTAATGTTTTTCAAAATATAAAACTGGAAGTAAACTTAACTTGTTTTCATAAATCTGATTCATCAAATTTACCAATAAATTGATTTCAAAATATAGTTTATTAAAAATGTTGTTAACGAAAAATAATTAATTAAAATTTTATTTTCAATCGATTATTTTCATAACAGTATAATTGATTTCAAATTATCTTCGAAACTATTATAACTACTTCTACAAATTAGTCTCTATATAAAAGGAGAACTTTGGAAAACAAGAGGACACAAAACATAAAGCTTTTGAAATCAAGAAGAATCAAGAGAGTGGTTCTTGAAGCTCATGCGTGATCAAAGACTAAACTGCACTGGTTTTCATCTAAGAAAAGTAGCTGCATTTCATCTTTTTACGTATTGTTCATCAACTTGTAAATGCAGTGATTTGTTTCGTGTTCACTTATGCTTGCAGTAGTGTAGTAGGATTCTGCATAGCATTCTTGCAGGGTGCAAAACTGAGTTCTTGTTGTATTGATTGAACTATTGTGTTCTTTAGTGAAATTTTTTTGCTTGTTGGCAAAGAGACTGGATGTAACTCTTGAAAAAGAGTAAACTAATATAAATCTTGGTGTTCTTGATCCTTCTTTTTTCTTATCTTGATTCATATTCTGTTTTTGCATAATTTGTTAATTATTGAACATATTTCAATTGATTTCTTCTAAAATTCAATTGATTAATACGATTTTATTGTGATTTGTCATGTGAAATAGACTTGTTGTATATAAAATTAATAAACTATTTTTTTGGGTGGCTAATTCACTTAGTATTGGTAATTGATTATAGCTCTGATCTAATTGACTGTGCTTTTCTTATAATAATCAAAGTATATCTCAATTGATTGCAATCCTCAATTTAATTGACCATTTTAACGTTAGTTGTTTAACCTAGTACATCAACTGATTGTCACTGTAATTCAATTGATTAAAAATTTTAAGCAAGAATTTCAAAATTTTAAATTCACTGTTTTTCATTTTTATATGATTACTTTGATTTTGTGAATTTTAACAAGACTAGTTAAATTGATTGATTGTTGAATATAATTGATTATCTTTGGGTTGAACTGTATTGAAAACATTTTTAGTTGATTGTTTTAGAGTTTCAATTGATTATTTTTGTTCTGTGTAATTACTTATCCCGTAGTAAATTTTTTAATAAAAGAAATTCTTTCTTTCAATTCTTTTACAGATTTGTGAAATTTATCAAAGTTTAATTCACCCCCTCTTAAACTCAGTCTAAAACTCTTTTCAAACTCCTCTACTCTCGCCAAGATGCATTTAGAAAATGAAGTGGAAGTTGCCCTCAATAGGCTTCATAAACAGCTATACTGAGGGACTACGCCATCTAACTAGATGGAAGCAGAAACCTCAATATCTACTTCTTCAGTTCTGTATCGTATCCACAACAACCCTCTCAAACACCCGACAAAGCATACCAAAACTTCTATCTTGTAAACACCCTTGTCACAAACCTACACATAGACAAAAGCTTGTTACTCAACATAAGAGGACAACTCCTCCTCTCAAAACATAAGCCATAAAGAAACCAAGGGCTACCCTTGCTGAACCCACATCAGACGAAGAAGACCTCACAATGATTAATGCCATGATTCAGTTTGAGAAGGAAGATTCCAAGGCACAATGTAATGTAGGCGTTTAACTGATGCATGCTAGAAACATCTCTAAGACTGAGTATGGCATATAACGAACTTCAATAGTGTGTGGCAGATATTGTTCAAGTATCAACAAAAATTTCTCTAACAGAGGAGACACAACCAACCGATGAATTGGCAAATGTTGGTGAATACACCACCTCGGAGCTCTATGCCTACTTGAAGGCTAAAGTTGTTACACAAGGTCCTCAGTTGCCTAAGAGTAGAGTCTCATTTCCTTATGAGTCTATCAAGGTCATGCATTGAAAGGTTGAAAATCGAAAATGATTTGGCCTAGTACCAGTTAAGAATGTCTACTAAACCATTCCTTTGGACGCCTTCAATTGCACAAGTTTCTAACTCACTCATCTCCCATACCAAAGATCACTTTTTATCAGACCACCCTTCATATCATATAACCTCCTCAACCATCTAACCAACTTATGTCCAACTTTCAACCCTAACACTTCCATGGCTTAAGAAGATTGTCATCCCCTCATCCGATAATAGGGATGAGAATGTGGGTATAGACACTAATGAAATGACCTCAAAGGACATGTTCATTGATGTAATGCCACTATCCATGATGTTCTAATGTAAATAACGATTAAGAAGCACTTGAGGAGCAAAGAAAATAAGAGTTTAAAGAAATAAAAACAAGAAGCATGACTGAGAAAAATAAAGTACATCAAATAAAAGGGAGATACTAAGGAAGATTAACTAAAGGGAGACTTAAATTCTTGGAAGATGAGAGATGATTAAGCATGAGTTGTTATGAGATTTCAGGAGGAACTTGAGAGATGTAAGTACTTGATGGTTACTACTTGAGAGACCATAGTCTAAAATGTAGAAAGTTAAAAGTGACTTTTGGAGGTTCTAAACTATGACATGACACTAACATGAGTACATGGATTAGTTAGAGTCTTTCATTTTACTCCTCAAGCTTTTGACACGTTCATGACTCTTGGAACTTCCAAATACACGCAATGTGTGTTTTTTATCCTATTCATAATTTGTAATTATTACATTTTCCTAATTTTTAGGGACTACCACACCCACTCCCTAATTTCAAGGGATTAAGAGTTGTTAAACATAGTTAAGTGAGTTCAAACTTGATTAGAAAAGTTAACTCCATTTTCTTGTCCCTTCTTCTTCCCATGACCAAACTCTCCATCTATGAAAGGAGACCCTTCGTCTTGTAAAACATATCTTGAAAATTGAATGAAGTCTCATTTGTGAGACTTTTAGTTCTTTTCTTATCTTGTTTTGGTTTTTCTTGATAAACTTTCTGAAGTGGTGAATCCTCTTATACTTATCCTTGGATTTCTTGGTTCAAGGTGGCTTGTCCTTCACACTTTTCTCTCTTCAATTCATTTTTACTTTCAATTCTTTACTTCTTTTTGTTTTCTAGTGCATT
>Ga0209700_107803_pt1 | contig 14603 bp, 5 predicted proteins | sample SiratroredBW_FD_187528 | JGI IMG/M metagenome (GOLD analysis project Ga0209700, IMG submission 187528) | Root nodule microbial communities of legume samples collected from California, USA - Siratro red BW (SPAdes) (version 2) | ecosystem: Host-associated > Plants > Roots > Nodule | place: USA... | reverse complement strand
ATATATAAATAAATAAATATAATGTTATATATATATATATATATATATATATATATATAATATAATATGCATTTCATTTATGCTGAGTTTAATCATTTGAGGTAATGTAAGACAAATAATGCGTGGGAGAAAATATTGAAATGATCCATATAAATGTAAAACTAGTAGAAAATATAAGTGTGTGTTTTTTATTTTTTTTATTGCTAACTACTGCTAAAGTAGGACAATATATAATGGAAAGTTTGGCATTCAATGTATTGGGAGGCTAAAAAGGTTTGTTTCATTTAATGGTTTTTAATATATCGGTTGGGTCCAAGTAGACTAAAATTTTCAACTTAAGGAAATAAGAAAAAAAGCCAAATTTATATCAAATCTTCTACTAGAGAAAAATTATATAAAAATTATCACTTAAAGATATATAAGACAGTGGACTTGGAAGTAGCATATTTAACTATGTTAACAAACTGAGGCAAAGCCTGAAAATAACAAGTACAAAGATGGCACAACTCAAATATTGTTATACTTTTAAACATGATATAACTAGATTATTGGAGAGTTGATATACTAATTTGATAAAATTTTAATCAAACAAAACATTATGTGAAATGTAGGCATCGATTACTGCATTAAATAGCATATTCAGGGATATATGGAATTATGATCCTTGATTACTTGCAAGATCATGTGCATATTGTAAATTTATCAGTAAAAAGTGTGGCTAATAATACCCATATACGATTATGATTAGTATAGATCTAAAGAAAGAATGTTTTGCTCACCGTCGCAATTGGGTTTCATATTATCTTCATAAATAAAGATCATCTAAACAATGCTACGCTGACTGATTTTTCCTGCACCTCCAAAGGTACCTCCAAAACTTACTAATATACTCTTTATAATTACAGTTTTATCTCTAATTTAATTTTAATTAAATGAATGTAACGGTGAAATTGAGAGGTAGGTGTACGGTGAGGTGCAATGGGTGAGTGATCTTCCACGATGGTGTGGGTTATTTGTAGCCACGGGTGAGTGCGAATACGACGCAGTCAAGTAATGGTGGCCTAAGGTCATATAGGAATTTTGAAAGTCATTTTAGTTTTTACAAATGAGTTACAAAACGAATAAAACGAATAGTTTCTAAATTTAATTTTAGAGGTGAGAATGTAAAAAAAAATCCTAAAATATGTTTATTAAGTTTTAGAATTGAGCATAATTAAATTCCGGAACACTTCATTTTGAAAATTAACAAAAGTATAGTTATGGAATGAGGTGTTCCGGAGGAGATAGTTCCGAAACATCCTATTTTAAATTGAAAGATGCTAGTTTGATATTACTATTTACATATTTTCTTAATTGACACTATATTTTATTAATAAAATATTATATATAAATAAAATAATAATATATAATAATGTTAAATGGTTTAAAGATAAATAGTGATGTCAAAATATTATTATTTTTAAAAATTGTAGTGTTTCAAAGTTATTCTCCAAATATAAAAGATAATTCTGGAAGACCCCATTTCAAAATTAAAAATTAAGAAAAAATCATTCATTCTCAAATTATGAAAATCCAACAAAATCACCTAAATATACCATAAATTATTTAATAGATGCATACCTCAAATCCTTCTCAAATATGTTATTATTGATGTGCGAGGAACCAAACTGGCAAACACAACGGCAAAACGGAGTTGGTGGAGGTGTTTGGCGGCAGTGAAATGAAATGAATACTTTAGATCAGTTTCATCTTCACACTATTATTTTAAAAATACTATTATTTTAAAAACACTATTATTTAATAGTAAGTGAAAAATATATTAGGGTTCTAAGAGTAATTTCATCTTCACACTATTATTTTAAAAATATTTTACATCAGTTTGAAAATTTTAGAAATACTTGAAAAAAGACTTGGAAGCAATCTGCTAGGCTGCAATCTCAATAATGGGCCTAAAGATATGCGACGGCTTCTTCTTGCACCTCCATGTTTTTCCTTCCTGCACCTTTATAATTCGAAAAATAAAAAGTGTAATTTAAAATACAAATTTTTTATATTTTAAATTATACAATTAAAAATAAAATAATTATATTTTATATAATATTATCTGAAATATATATTTTTTATATTAGATTGTATAATCTAAAATTTATTAAGAATTATATAATCTAAAATATAATTTTTTTAAATTCTGAATTATATAATTCAGAATATAAATTTTTTTATATTTCGAATTATATGACTTAGAATATAATTTTTTTACATTCTAAATTTCAGTAAAAGATTAATCTAAAATACAAGAAGATGAAAGGAAGTGCAAGTGAGAAGATGAAAAAAAGAAAAAACTAAAATAGTTTTTTTAATTTTTCTATAGAGGTGTAGGTAGTGAGAATGGAGGTGCAAGCCGTCCTAAATGCTTTTGTAATTTAGGACTACTACCTTCAACTATGGGCATGATTCTAAATCTTCAAAAACCATTGGTTTTGAGCTACTTATTAATTATTAATGGTTTTTTCCTAAAAAATTAAGTGGTGAAAGAAAACCAAAATATCATAATAATAAAAATTAAAATTTACATTAGCACTATTATTGTAATATTTATTAGACATACCATTGTAAATTTATTGGTGTAAAAGTTGGCAATACTCATATACATGTTGCATTTATAAAGTTCACACATATTATTTAAAATGAAGCATTTTCAGATTAATAAGCTTCTTTTACGAGGGCATAGACAACAACTCTTCTTCTAGTAATAACCATTTTTTTTTTCAACAATGTTTCTACAGTGTTTCAATACTCGCCTGCATGACAAACTCAATTTTGTGTTTTTGGTACTATCTCATTTTATCCGATTTTATCCGATAAATTTTCCAAAGTGATGCAATTTTACATTGATATTCTAAAATGAGTAATTTTTTTTTATTACATGAGTGTACAGACAGTGTCAGATAAACGACTTTGCTTAATGGCAATATGATCATTTAATTGAAGTCATACGCGTCTATAACGAGTTTAACATATGCATGAATTACATACATATATAAATTATACACAAATTAGAAAAACACATATAAATATATAGTTGAGAAAAATAAACTAATATGATATTTCACCTTTTAATTAACAAATAAACAGAACACAATTCTTAGTACTTTAAAAAAAAGTAACAACAAGAACTGTTTTAAACAAATAACAGTTTTACCGAAATAAAATGTAAATAATTATTCTTTTATTTTGAATGTAATTTGACATTAATTATTTAGTTTTCATTGTACTTAATGTTAATAAGTTTTTAATTATTAATAAAAATAAAATTAAGATTGTAATTGAAAAAAATGATTTGTTTTTCTAAATAGTGTAATTCGTACCATATTATCTAAAATGAACAAAAAAAATTGATTACTAAAATGGATAAATCTTTATGTTAAAATTTTTAAAATTAAGAATAAAAAATATCACTTTATTTATTTTTATCAGAAAAATTCAGTTATAAATTTTATATAATATATATATATATACATATATATATATATATATATATATATATATATATATATATATATATATATATATATATATATATATATAAGGGAAATCATGTTTTTAATTATATTAAACTCTGAAATTTAACAAAGAGTAAAAATAGTGCATCTTCATAAAGGTTTCACTCGCAGTGATTTATCAGTTGTGAACAACATTTTGAGACCAAACCATAATGACAACATTCATGCAATTTTTTTGGGACCAGACCATTTTTTATCCGCAATTTTAAAAATTTTTAGATACCATTTTTTTGAATTACTGTCTTACTTTTATTTTTATTAATAATTAAAAAAATATTAACATCAAGTACAACGAAAACTAAATAATTAATTTCAAATTACATTCATAATAAAATAATGAAGTATTTAGATTTTATTTCATTAAAACTGTTATTTGTTGAAAATAATTCCTTTTGTTATTTTTTTAAGTACTAAGTGTTCTGTTTATTTGCTAATTAAAAGGCTAAATCTTGCATTAGTTAATTTTAGAAGATATAGATACAAGACTTTAGAAGGAAACTAATATCAATTACGTAATTTTGTTTTTACGACATCTATGATAAAATCAAAATTACCAATTACCATTAATTCTGTTTATTTGTTTTTATGACATTATCATATTATAATATTTTTATTTGTTTTTTTTATTTAGCTATACCTAGAATGGTTACATTACTTTTATATATTCAACCCTTTACTTTGATCAAAATATAGAAAAACAAAGAAAATATTTTCATTTTCATATCTTTTGTTCATGTCTTCATTTTGTAATATGATATTTCTTTTATAATATTGCATCAAAGCACTGATTTCAAAGCTCTAATTGCTACATTTACTCATGGTTGAAATTGTTGATCTCTCACGAGATCCCTTGTCATCATATTTGCTCTTTCGATACACATCAAGAGAGACAAAATTTTGGTGACTAGTCCAATGCAATGATTGATACTAGTAGAAGAAGTTATGAAAGACGATATACTTTTAAAGTCTGCGGTCATTGTGGAAAGACAAAGCATATGATTGATACATGCTATAGAAAGCATGGTTTTCTATCTCCGTTCAAGTTTAAAAATTGGAAAGTAGATTGTAATAATAACCAGCAGAATTTTGAATGTTCAAGGTCATTAGTACATTCTCAACAAATTAGTTTTACTCCTAAGCAATATCAAACATTGTTAGCCCTTCTACAATAATCTAAATCCAATGACAATGCTTCTAATCAAATCTCTACTATTCCTTCCAACACAACAACACACACTAGTAATAAATTTCTCTATTCCTTTAGTTCTTGGATTCTTGATAGTGGTGCTACTGATCATATTTGTTCATCCCTGACTCGTTTCACTTCATATTATCAAATTAATCCTATCTTTGTCAAATTACCAAATGGAAATCAAGTCATTGCAAATTATTCTAGAAGTGATTTTATCAATCAAGAGTCCTAGATAATGTTTTGTATATTCCTAACTTCACTTTTAATATTCTTTCAGTAGCAAAGTTAATTGATAATTAATCTCCTTGAGAGTGAAAGTGATTGGATCAGCTGAGATGCAAGATAAACTTTATATACTCATGGTCCCTCCCTATCAAAAACTTCAGATCAAACCTATCCAATTTATCCATACTGTCAATTTTACTGCTAGTGATCTTGAGACCCTTTAGCATTTTTTATTATGATATATTTCAAATAAATGTATTAATGTTAATAAATTTCCTTTTGTTAAGTGTAGAAAATTTTGTGTGTGATGTTTGTCATTTTGCAAGACAAAAAAGACTATATTTTCCTCTTAGTACATCTAAATCTAAAAAATGTTTTGATTTAATTCATGTTGATCTATGGGAACTATACTTAATACAATCAATTCAAGGTCATAAATATTTCTTGACCATTGTTGATGATTATTCGAGGTACACACAAATTTTTCTTTTAAAACAAAAATCTCAAGTTGACAGATTTTGGAAATTTTTTGTCACTTTTGTTCAAACACAAATTGAGACAATAATAAAAATAATAAGAAATGATAATGAGGCTGAATTTTTTATGACTACTTTCTTTGCCAACAAAGAAATAGTATATCAAACATCTTGTGTTAATACTCCGTAACAAAATAGTATAACTCAAAGGAAACATGGTTATATATTAAATGTAGCAAGAACTCTCATGACACAATCTCATTTATCCAAAATTAATTGGTCATATTTTGTGATACATGTTGTGCATATTATAAAGTTGCTTCCCATACCTGTTTTAAATGATTTTTTTCCTCATGAGATGCTTTACAAAACTGCAGTAGATTTTAATCAATTAAAGGTGTGTGAGTCTTTATGTTATTTTAGCACTTTGCCAACAAATAGAAAAAAAAAATTGATCCAAGGGCATCAAAATGTGCTTTTATTGGTTTTAAAAGAGGAACAAAAGAATGTTTTGCTGAATATTCAATCTAGAGAGTTGTATTTTATAAACATATTTTTCCATATCAAACTACTAATAAAATTAACAGTCCTAACATTTTTTTATCAAAATTCTTTTACTGAAGACCAACCTGTTTTGAGTCACCCAACACAAACCATTTTTGTAACCATTGCAACATGTGATAATGTAGAAAACAATAGTAATAATGAACATGAATCAGACATTGAGGTTTCAGAAGAAATTTGCTCCATAGTGACCAAAACCTTAATGAAGCTCATGAAACAATACAATCAATTCGAATGAGTACTCGAACAAAAAGATCACCTGAATATCTAAAGGATTATCATTGTAATTGAAATGTGTCCAATGCATCTTCAAAAGTTAAATATCCTTTTAATTCAGTTTTGTCTTGTAATAAATTATCACCTTCTTACACATATTTTGTTATGTTTATTTCTTCACATGTTGAGTCAAACACTTATTTTGAAGCTGTGAAACATGACTGCTGGGGATAGGCTATACAGTGTGAGATATCTGCTTTGGAATCAAATCAAACATGGGAGACTGCTCTTTTGCCTAAGGACAAAACTGCCATAGGTTGCAAATGGATATTGAAAATAAAGTATAAGGTTGATGGAGTTATAGAAAGGTATAAAGCAAGGTTAGTGTAAAAGAGATACACACAAACAGAGGACATTGACTACTTAAAACTTTCTCTCCAGTAACAAAAATGACCAGTATAAGGTTGCTTCTTTCTCAAGCTTCTATTTATAATTGAGAATTAAAACAGTTAGATATAAATAATGCCTTCTTGCATGGAGAGTTAAAAGAAGATGTAAACATGGTTGCTTCTCCTGGTTTGACTTCTATTCAACCAGGATAAATTTGTAAATTAGAGAAGGCTTTATAAGGCCTGAAGCAAGCTAGAAAGGAGTGGTTGCTAAATTATCAAATTTCATGATTTCTGCGCGATGTACTCAATCTATGAATGATCATTCCTTGTTCACTAATTCTTATGAAAGATCTTTTACAACAATATTGATGTATGTGGATGATATCATTTTGGCAGAAAATGATAAAGAAGAGATTGATCGAATCAAATAAGCTTTGAATAAAAGATTCAAGATAAGGATCTTGGAGATTTAAGATATTTTCTTAGTCTTGAAGTAGCAAGAATTAAGAAGGCAAGAAGTAAGAAATGGATAATGATGAATCAAAGAAAATATGCACTGGAATTGTTAAAAGACGTAAGTCTTTTAGCCTGCAAACCTACAATCACTCTTATGGATAATCTTATTAAATTCTCTTCTAGTGGAAGTGTGCCTTTCATAGAATGTTCATGGTTATAGAAGGATGATTGGAAGGTTTATGTATCTCACTAATACCCGACCTGACATAACCTTTTTTGATCAACAATTTTCTCAGTTTCTTGATAGGCCAACAATTGCTCACTATAATGCTACAATTAAAATTCTGAAATATGTTAAAGTAGCTCCAAGTCTTGGCTTATTTTTCTCTTGCAGGAGTTTTGCCCATCTAAAAGCCTTTTGTGATAGTGATTGAGGCACATGCAGTGATTCAAGACAATCGGTGATTGGTTTTAGTGTGTATTTTGAAAATTTCCTTATATCCTGGAAATCAAAGAAGCAAGGAATAATATTAAAAAGTTCCTGTGAAGCTGAATGTAGGAGAATGACCACTATTACATGTGAAAGTCAATGACTAGTCTATCTTCTTCAAGATTTCAAGTTCCTTTTAAGCAACGATCTCTTTTATATTATGACAATGACTCAACAAGATACATTGCAACAAACCTAGTGTTTCACGAGCATACAAACATATAGAAATAGATTACACATTGTTAGAGCAAAGTTGGAAAAAGGTCTCATCCATTTGCTTCCCATTTCTATCATAGAGCAACTAACAGACATTTATACCAAAGTCTTATTAGGTCATCAGTCTTTCAAGAATATTTGTTCCAAGCTGGGTCTCATCAACATTTGTTTCCCAGCTTGCGGGAGGTTTCAGAAGATATGGATACAAGACTTCTAGAAGGAAACTAATATCAATTCTTCTATGATTTTGTCTGTGCCATTTATGACATAATCAAATTATCATTAATTCTATTTATTTATTTTTATGACATTATCAGATTGTAATATTTTTATTTGTTTTCTTTATTTATCCATACCCAGAATAGTTACCTTGTATATATTCAATCGTCTACTTTTGATCAAAATATAGAAAAACAGAGAGAATATTCTCATTCTCATTCTCATATCTTTTGTTCATTTTTGTTCATCTCTTCATTTTATAATATGATATTTATTCCATGATAGTTAATTTTCCTAAACTTTAGATTTATATGTTCTTTTATAATTTGTATATAATTTATATGTACCCACATGTGATTAACTATTACGGAAAATGAAAGAGAGAATGGAATGGAGACAAAGGAGTGTTTGAAGCAAAGCTAAGGAAGTGAGGAGTTGTTTAGAAGTTGTTGAATGAGTATACGAGTTCTGATGAAAGTGTGATACATATAGAGATTTACGAAGTTGTGTATCGTCACAGACTTTAATGTAATTCATTTATATGTTAAACTCTTTATAGGTCAACATCATTTTAATTAAAAAAATTTGATTATCATTAAACAAAGTAGTTTATTTTTATCATGACTTCACTTTGCTCTAAACTTGTCATTCACCTCCACGCCTTTAATATAATCAAAATAATTTTTTCATAATAAAGTTATGTTTAACTAACATGACTTATCTATTTATGTAATAATTTTTTTCCATTTTAGAAATTTTTATGTAAAATATTGCATCCCATATTATCGACTGCAAAAGATTTGTAGATAATAAAAGAAATTCATACGTAAAATAAAATTGCATACGAAAAAATATGTAGTAAATTAATAGTATGATATTCATAGGTAATGTTTGTACGCAATTACCTATAGATTTATCAATATATGTAAATTAAATACAAATTTATTTGTATTTAAATTACATGTGAAATTATCTTATATACGAATACGGTATAGATAAATCTGTACGTAATTACCTATGAATAAATTCGTACGTAATTACCTTTATAAGTACCAAACTCATACCACAATTTAATAAAATTGACATTTTTATGCAAAACATATATATAATCATGAACATATTCATCGTACCATCAATGTGTTCAATGATAATTTACAAATTCTAAGAAATTTATAATATAATAGGGGTGCTATTAAAAGTAATAATTCAATAAATATGTTAAAAAAGTATTATTTAAGTTTACCAATGCAAAGTAGAAAAATCCAAACCAATAAAATCCAACCATAAATAATAAAAATGAAAACATAATACAATCAAACCATAATACAAAAATCCAACCACTAATGATCACCGAAACCAACAAGCGACTTATGTTGTTGGTCATCATCGACGTCGCCTTGCACTTGTTTATTGTCCTATACCTTTTTTTGTTATTGTTGAAAGATATTAGAGGATCGTATCAACAACATTTTGTATGGATTGCAACTGGGAACTCATGAAGAATTTACTCGTCATGATACTTTTTGTTTATTTTATGTATTGGTTCTTTGAAATTGGAGCTGGGATTTTAGGCATGTTGGGCTGCTTAATCAACTTGATTGATGTTTCTTGGTGGAGTTTGTCTTGGTAATGGGAGCTTTATATATAATCAACATGATGACAGGATAGCAACATCCCTGTGCAGCTTTCCAAGTTTTACCTTTCTGCCTATCTTGACTCTTTGAAAGACTTTGGATGGAGCTTATTCCTAGTTAAAGGAAATTTTCCAAAAGAATTCCCCATCACCTCATCTGAAGCTTCTAATGGTTTTGGGCTTGATCAGATTGATAAAGCTTTTATGTATCAGTTCAAATTAATGATAAAACTTTTGTCCACCAGCATGGCCAAATTCATAAAATTCTCATCCATCGATATGACCATATTGATAAAACTCATCCACTGGCATGGATGAATTGATAAAACTCGTCCATCAATTCAACTGGATGGTTAAAACGGGTGGATGAATTGTTATAAAACTCATCCATAGGCTCGATCGGATTGATAAAACTCACCCACTAGTTTGACTAGGTTGATAAAACTCGTCCACCGACTGGACTAAAATAATAAAACACTGATTATGATAAGCCTCACCACCAGCTTGGCCAGAGTATTCACAAGCTTATTATGATTAGCATTGCAAATCATAATTAGAATTGTTTTAAATTGTTGCATATTGTTTAAGATTGTGATTGTTAGGAACAACACATATGAAAAAATTTAGGTTTTTTGTTGGATAGACCTCTTCGCGTACTTAGCTTAAGGCTGGGAAGTTGTGCATCGTCATAACTCGGTTGATGACCCATGATCGAGATTGGCTTATGGGATATTCAGAATGGACCGATCAAGCATGAACTGTGTATGATTTGTATGATTAGTTAGTTTGATCTCCTATTATGGTAAATGGATTATACCTATCGTAGCGTTTTTGAAAAAGATAGCTTACTTGAGTGAGAAAATTGGTATCTTAACTAACTTGGTACATCAATATTCATAAATTATATGCAACATGTTAAATAACATAAAAGGAGAAGAAAATAAAAGAAAAATAAGGAAATTTTAGTTTAAGATGATATGGATATACGGTTTTAAAAAAAAAAACTAATATTAATTATGTGATTTTGTATTTATGATAGGATCAAATTGTTAGAAAGAAACAAATATTAATTATTTGATTTTGTCTTTATGAGAAAATTAAATTATTATTAATTCTATTTATTTTGTATTTTATGACAGTATTATATTGTAATATTTTTATTTGTTTTTTTTCTTTAACTATACCTGAGTATATTATTTATATATATTCAACCATTTGTTTTTTTTTATTAAAATAAAAAATAGAAAAAATATTTTCATTCTTATATTTTATTCATTTTTATTCATCTATCTATTTATAATATAATATTTATTTCATAATGTTTACTAAATGTTTAGGCAAGTTACAATGAATACACCTTGATAAGAATTAAATCAAAACATTACCAATACTAAATAATGGGAGACAACATTCAATCCTCCATGATCAATGTACCATGAGTTATACATAATCCCAACATATAGAAAATTACTAAGATAAAAGAGATTCAACAAGCCTATGCAAACAACAAATAGCTAATTGAATTTACAACATAAAGTCTGAACTTCTATATTCATATGCTAGAATATTAACAGATATAATCATTCCTTAAAATCGAGCATTTTGTTTAGTGCAGTAAGATAAGCCTCTACACTGGAAACAACAACATCTACTCCTTTTCCAATCCCACGGTAAAAAGAGAAAATGTGAAATATTAGATATGCATGTGTGGAATCAGTAAGAAAATGATATACTAAGCAATCAAATTTTGATTAACAATACCTAAATGTTGGATAAACAGTGTTTCCATTTAAAGTAGAAGTAGGTGAGTGCACGTTCTCTTTACCAATTACAACATGTATAGTTGCAATTGCATCAGTACCTCCTGTGACTGTATCTAGTGAGTACTCAATTACTTTCACAGCTTCCTGCATTAAATATTAAATTTTGTAAGATTCCTCCATCAACTAGTACTTTGATATTTTGGAATATAGAATTTTAATTTGTTATGAGTTAGGCTTAATCTCCTCGCATGTAGTTTTTTTTTTCTTTCATTAGTTTAACATATTATAAATAATTGATGAATGTTGTAGAAAGTAAGTTTGTATACAAACAATAATTCTTCTTATATATCTTTTTGAAGGGATTATATTGTATCATATAAATATTTTGTATATGGATTGGGAGATCCAGAGGTTTCATTATAAAAATATATTTTTTATAGAAAAAACTTAATTAAAATATCAATATTCATGATAATGTAAGACATGTCTTTATATATATATATATATATATATATATATATATATATATATATATATATATATATATATATATATATATATTTTTATAAATCTCTACATAACTTGGTTAGATACTTTAAAAAATGAAATTAGAAAAGGATTATTATTGACCTTCCAAGAATTTCAATGTAAAGATGATATAAACATGATTCACAGTGTCTTATACATAACCTTTATATATTTCCCATTAAAACACTAATCTTTGGTAAAAGAGAAAGTTCATAAAAATATTTGATGTTTTTTTTCTAAAATTTGAGTCCTTCCATACCAATAGATTTCAAATAGCAACTACAGAAAAGAATAAATGCTTATATATAGTAAGAGATATAATAAAAATGAAAATGAAAACAAAACTTTGAATTTGTTAAACTTCATACCTTCACAATGAGATCGACAGCTTTGTATGCTGAATCTACTGGTCCTTTTCCAGTGGAACAAGCAACGTGTGTGCTACCGTCAATTGTAACAAGTTTAATAGTTGTTGACGAAAAATTCATAGTTCCACAAGTCACCTACGTTGATAGATATTAATTGATTAATTTATCTTCTTTTGATCTTTCTTTTGTATTGTATCAAACATGTAGTTTAAAATTAATCTCATTCCAATTTACCTCCAACCCACCAAGCTTCCAAATAGGTTCTGCATCAGAAACTTTATCAGATACCAATGCTTTAAGGTCAACATCAGTAACTCTCTAAGTTAAAAAATTTGAGTCAAATATTAGTTCAAGATGACCAAAATTGACACTTAAAAGACATTATAAAAATAACTACAATTATATTCTGAAAGTTTTGGTTTGCTCTATATTAATGCTTCATAATTTGGGATAGCTATTTATGATTAGTAATTAATTTAGGAATATATATATATATATATATATATAGACCAAATTAATTATTGGATATAGACAAAGTTAATGTTAAAGTACGACAAGCTATATATTATATTAACAAATGAAAAAAAAAAACTAATTATTAACCTTTTTTCTCTCAGCCATTGCTTTGAAGTTTTCAAATACACTCTCAACTTCAACCTCTTTGAGTTCATAACCAAGCTGAAAAGGAAGGAAATAGGCCATGAAATAGAAAAATGGTCCTCGATCGTGGCTTTAAGTATATAGCACAAAAAGTTGCATACCTCTTTAAGTCGATTTTTCAAAGCTTGGCGTCCACTAATGGATGTGGAAGTGTAAAATAAGGAAAAAATGAGTTATAATTGTAAATTTAAGATAATAATTAAATAATCAATTATTACTAAACTACAAATAAAAATAATAAACCATCAACTTGTATACCACACTGAAACAACTGTTTTATAGACAAAAGAAATTCGTTAATTACAAGAATGCAATCATTGATTAAGCCATTATATATGAGAATAGTTAAACTGTCGATCATATTAATACTCGTAATATTAGCATGTGTCACTTTAATTATCAATGATTTTAAATTGTTTTGAAACTAAACATCACCATATAAAGTACTAGTAGTAAACACGTTCTATATAGTATTCATGTACAAGTATTTATAGCCTATTGCACATGTGGGATAAATTTTCCTATATATTTTATGTATGATACTAACATTCTTATATGACATTTTGCCCCTAATTTTCAACTCCTAAGCTTTTCTTTTTCAATTGTAACTTTCATTTATTTTTAATAAATGTTTCTCTTATTAATTTCATCTATAAATTTCTTCTGTTTTTAACTTTAAATTTATTCATCTTTTATAGCTATTTATCTAGAGCGTTCAAACAAATAAAATAATAAAGACAACAATTTTAACAAAGAAAAACTATAAAATTATTTTATATGAATGCTATACCTTCCACATTACTCATCTTGTTACATGGTATACTTGTTATAAACTTCTTTACTTCTTTTTTAATCCATTCATTTTTCATAAATGTTTCACTAATTTCATTTACAAGTTTTATTTCAAGCATTTGAAGGTTTTTTTATATTTCACGGCTATTTTCTTAAAATTTTCGAAACAAATATAAATAACAAATACACAATATTAATAAGCTATACATTTTTACGACATCCAAATATTAAATATACACACAAATTGTCTATATTATTTTTTTTATCAATAACTTATAATTTCGATATCCCTATTTGGTATTAAAAAATTAATAAATGAATTGATAACAAGAGAATTGTCAAGCTATAAAATGATTTTAATATTTTTTAAGTCAGTTATAATATTTTCATTATTAAAACACTGATATAAAAATTTATTTAATATTATTAACCATAAATGAATAGTAATACAGGATAACAAATATTACATATTTTCCAAATCTTAAACCTAAATAACCTAGGTGTGCTTTTCGGGAATTCTTATAAACTTATTGTTATGAATTACAACTCCATATATATATATATATATATATATATATATATATATATATATATATATATATATATAAACTTTACAAGCACTTTTTTTCTATAAAGTTTCACCCTACTATCTACACGATAAGTCCTCATTTCACAAAATGGGATAAAAGAGTTGTAGAGAAAATGACATACCTTAGCTAGCCTAGTACCAAATTAGCTCCATTGGACCTTTCATAACCAATATCTTCAGGAGAAAGTATTTCATATGTGCCTCTATGCTTTAACAATCCAGCCTACAAAGCAGAAATAATAATAGAAAAAAAAAAAATAA
>Ga0209700_107802_pt1 | contig 14604 bp, 5 predicted proteins | sample SiratroredBW_FD_187528 | JGI IMG/M metagenome (GOLD analysis project Ga0209700, IMG submission 187528) | Root nodule microbial communities of legume samples collected from California, USA - Siratro red BW (SPAdes) (version 2) | ecosystem: Host-associated > Plants > Roots > Nodule | place: USA... | reverse complement strand
CATATATATAAAGGTACAGTGAGATAGGACTACATTATAATTTTATTATCTTCTTTTCTAGTTATTATATTTTCTTTATCTTTTATCATTTACTATATTTTCTTTATCTTTTATCAGTTACTATATTTTCTCAATGATTATATTATGATTCTAAAATATTTAGTTAGTAAAACATTTTTATAATGAATGTTATCAAATTTTAGTTTAAAGATTAAAAACACAAGAAGATATAATTAAAAGTAATAATTTATTAAAAACGATATAAACTAAGATAAAAATTAATCTAATAAAGATTGTGGACTGATTAAAATATAAATAAGTAACTTATGATTTATTTTATTCACATAATATAATAATATTAAATATTAATATTTATTATGTTTTATCTTTATTATATTTTCTTTATCTTTTATCTTTATTCTACTATGATTCAAAAATATCTAGTTAGTAAAACATTTTTATAATAAATATTATCAAATTTTAGTTTAAAGATTAAAAACACAATAATATATAATTAAAAGTAATAATCTATTGATGAAAATTATATAAACGAAGATAAAAAAAATAATCTATTAAAAATTATGGACTGAATAAAAATATAAATAAGTAGTTTATGATTTATTTTAGTCACATAATCTATATAATATATTATTAAATATTAATCTTTATTATCTTTTATCTTTATTAGATTATCTTTATGATACTATGATTCGAAAATATTTAGTTAGTAAATCATTTTTATAATAAATGTTATCAAATTTTAGTTTAAAGATTGGAAATAGAATAATATATAATTAAAAGTAATAATTTATTGAAATGATGTAAACGAAGATAAAAAGGCAATCTAATAAAAGATCATGGACTGATTAGAGATATAAATAAGTAATTTATGATTTCTTTTATTCATATAATTTATATAACATAATATTAAATATTAATATTTACTATGTTTTATCTTTATTATAGTTTCTTTATCTTTTATCTTTATTATATTATGACTCAAAAATATTTAGTTAGTAAAATATTTTTATAACAAATGTTATCAAATTTTAATTTAAAGATTATAAATACAAGAATATATAATTAAAAGTAACAATCTATTGAAAATCATATAAACGAAGATAAAATGTAATCTAATAAAGATCTTGGACTGATGAAAGATATAAATAAATAACATGATTTATTTTATCGATATAATTTATATAACATAATATTACATACTAATATTTATTATGTTTTATTTTTATTATATTTTCTTTATCTTTGATCTTTATTATATATTTTTTATTTCATTTTTACTATACTATGACTCGAAAATATTTAGTTAGTAAAACATTAATGTTATCAAATTTTAGTTTAAAGATTAGAAACACAAGAATACATAATTAGAATTAATAATCTATTGAAAACCATATAAACGAAGATAAAAATGTAATCTAATAAAGATTGTGGACTAATTAAAGATATAAATAAGTAACTTATGATTTATTTTATTCATATAATTTATATAACGTAATATTAAATATTACTATTTATTATGTTTTATCTTTATTATATTTTCTTTATCTTTTGTATTTATTATATTTTCTTTATCTTTTACCATTATTATACTGTGATTCGAAAATATTTAGTTAGTAAAACATTTTTATAATAAATGTTATCAAATTTTAGTTTAAATATTAGAAATACAAGAATATATAACTAAAAGTAATAATCTATTGAAAACCATTTAAACGAAAATAAAAACGTAATCTAATTAAATTGTGGACCTATTAAAAATAGAAATAAGTAATTTATGATTTACTTTATTTATGTAATCTATATAAATATTAAACAATAATTATTATTATGTTTTATTTTTATTATATTCTTTTATCTTTTATCTTTATTATACAATGATTCGAAAATATTTAGTTAGTAAAACATTTTTATAATAAATGTTATCAAATTTTAGTTTAAAGATTAGAAACACAAAAATATGTAATTAAAAGTAATAATCTATTGAAAACCATATAAACCAGGATAAAAAGGTAATCTAATAAAGAATGTGGACTGATCAAAGATATAAAAAAAGTAACTTATTATTTATTTTATTCATATAATCTATATAATATAATATTAAATAAATATTTATGATATTTTATCTTTATTATATATATTTTTTATCTTTTATCTTTACTATACTATGATTCGAAAATATTTAGTTAGTAAAACACTTTTATAATAAATGTTATCAATATTTAGTTTAAAATTTAAGAACATATGAATATATAATTAAAAATAATAATCTATTGAAAACGATATAAACGAATATAGAAAAAGGTAATCTAATAAAGATTGTGGACTGATCAAAGATATAAATAAGTAATTTATGATTTATTTTATTCATATAAGCTATATAACATAATATTAAATATTAATATTTATTATGTTTTATCTTTATCATATTTTCTTTATCTTCTATTTTATTATATCATGATTCGAAAATATTTAGTTAGTAAAATGTTTTTATAATAAATGTTATCAAATTTTAGTTTAAAGATTAAAAACACAAGAATATATAATTAAAAGTAATACCCTATTAAAAATAATATAAACGAAGATAACAAAGTAGTCTATTAAAGATTGTGGACTAATTAAAAATATAAATAAATAGTTTATGATTTATTTTATTTATATAATTTATATAATAATATTAAATATTAATGTTTATTATCTTTTATCTTTATTATATTTTTTTTTATTTTTATCTTTATGATACCATGATTCGAAAATATTAGTTAGTGAAACATTTTGTAATAAATGTTATCGAATTTTAGTTTAAAGATTAGAAACACAAGAATATATAACTAAAAACAATAATTTATTGAAAATGGTATAATAGTGATAAAAAAAGTAATTTAGTAAAGATTGTGGAGTGATTAAAGATATAAATAAGTAGCTTATGATTTATTTTATTTATTTTATTCATATAATCTATATAACATGTTATTAAATATTAATATCTTAATTTGAAATTTTTAACTTAAAATAATAGTTAAATATATTATTATCCTTATAAAATCTATTCAACCCAGCTTATAATTCCGAAGAAACCGTTAAAAAGAACTTACATCTATTTCGAAGAACTTTCCCTCATCAATAAATTCAACCCACCGGCTCACCTTTAAATTTCTCATCTTGAAATTTTTTTCTTAATATATTCTCGTACTAATATGTCTATTGCTTTTACATGATTAATATTTAAAATGAATATTAAATGTATTTTATATTTCTGAGATATTCAATATATACATATATATATATATATATATTAAGATATTAGTAATTTATCGAAAAATATGATATTAATTTTTTAAAATCATTACTTATGTATTTGTTTAATATTATTCATGCTATTAGAAAGATATTTTAATAAAAAATTAAACATGAGTTAAAAATTTCATCAGTATAAATAAAAAATTAAGTTACATATAAAAAATACGATAAACATGTAACTTTATATAAAGTTTAAGGTGATGTCATTAATTTTTTTAATTAATTAGAACTCTTAACTCATATTTAAATTCTTATTAAATTTATATAAATTTAGAGTAGAGTATATTCTTTTATAACTTTTTAGTTTCAATTATTTTATTTATAATATACTAAAATTATTATTATCGGTATTTTTCTTTAATTCTAGGAGGAATATTAGCAAGCACATGCTCCAAGTTTATTTATAATCGAGCTTAGAAAAAAATTGTTTTGTTCATATAACTCCTTCATAATATTAATGCTCCATTTGATGACATAATAATTTTTTAGTGAAAATATCACCTAAAGGTACACTAAAAATGTACATGAAAATTAAAACTATTAATTTTCTTAGTTACTTTAATACATGTAAAAATTAATATAATTTTTACAAAAATGACATTTGAATTTTAAATTATCAAACCAACAAAAACAAAACACTTAAAAGCAAAGATTAAAAATAGAAAGACCATTAATCGTATTCTTATCTCTCTTGTTTTTGTCAAATCGATTATTATTAACTGCGTTACTTTTTTTCGTAAATCTTTATTTATTTATTTTTAACTATAACACATCTGACACCCTAAAATTATTAGAATTGCACATGATTTATTTTCTCAAACTTAGATAAGTTTCATAAAGATTCATGGAATTAAACACTCTTTGTATCCATGTAAATTATAATTTAGAAAAATATATTTTAGTGCATAATGCACAAGTAAGCCCTAGAAAGTTAAAACGCAGCAGCTTCATGGAAGTAGCACAATCAGAAAAGTTAAAGCTGGAGAACTTTCAGAGAAGCTTCTCTCATCAACCAGCGTCCTTACTTTCAAGTTTGGTTCTCTCCTTAAGCATCACTTTTGCTTCTCAAACTCCTCACTGCAAAATCTCTATCTCATGTTATCTGATCCATAAGCAAAACTATCAAGGAGAAAAGAGAGAAAGCCAAAATACTTATCCTCATAAGCATGACTTCAGTGTCACCGGGTCATCGGAGAAAATTCTCCGGTAAGGACCCGACGAGTTCGCGGCGGCCGGAGAAACATTGGAGCGGCGTTGGCGGATTCGCACTGACGCTGAAGGTTCCGGTGGATAACAGTGAGTCTTTTCTTCGGCCATCAAAGGCGTTGGTGAACGTGAGCATCGAGAAGTGCGTGGGAGCGGTGCAGGTGGTGATATCACTAGAGGACACCGTCGCCGATCTGATAAAAGCGGCGTTGGCGTCTTACGAGAAGGAGAAGAGGAGGCCGTTCTTGAAGAACAATGATCCCAAGTGCTACGATCTTCATTACTCTTCTTTCGCCCTTCAAAGTAAATAATAACCTTTTATCGTATCTTTCTCTTCCTATTTATAATTAGTTTTAGTAATTGATGAATAGCCATGCTCTTTGATTTGAGATGCAGGTTTGAAGGCAGATGAAAAGTTGATGAACTTGGGATCAAGGAAATTTTTTCTTTGTTCAAAGCCCACCTCTTCTTCTTGCTCTGAGAAAGAGAATATGGCAATTGATTCTGCATTTCCTTGGATGGTGTTCGTTCCTCTCCTGCTTTAGATATAGACATTGATGAACAACACGCCCCCTTTTTTTTAAACTACTTTTTGTTGTGTATGTATAATTCACAGCCATTTATAACTTTCTCACATATACTCTCCATCTAGTATACTTTGAATGGCAAGTGAAGAACGTGTTACAGTATTTTTTCTTTATATTTTCTAGTTAAATATATATACTTATTGTCAGCTATTCATGGAAGTTCATGCCTTACCTTTATTCTTTTACCTACACTTAACGTTATTATATATGATCTTAATTATATTTTTTTATTGGAATTTAGATAATTGATTGATACCTAATTTATAATTTGGTTAAATTAATATCAATCCAAGCTTAGGATTGTGATATCTTTGAATCATATTCTTGGAAATTATATAGTGAAAATTTTAATTGAGAAAAATGCATAATAAATTTCACACACCCTTTCAAACGTAACAACTCCACCGCATGAATTTGATAATTGGATTGATGCTTTTAATTAATTTAAATCTCATTGTTATTTTTTTTATTCCCAAAATATATATATATATATATATATATATATATATATATATATATATATATATATATATATATATATATTCACAATTAGATCATATTATACTTGATTTATGTCACGAAGAGATATGACATAGGATTTTTATACAATATATTTTTTAAATTATGATCACCAATAGATCATAATGGCTTTAATGTACGTGATTAGATTATCAATGAAATACAAAATATCTATTTTCCTAAATAAATGAGTTCCATGGTTAATACCATGACTCTAGGATCTCACTTAAGTATGACCATCACAAACTCATAAAGGATAACAAACTTATGAGTGGTAACATTCCCATGAGCGGTAGCACACCCATGAAGGACAACATATTATACACATATATATCACATACTATTTACAACAAAATGTATATCATACTAATTTCGTATATCTAACCCTACTGAGTAATTCATCACAGATATATTTCATACATTAATCACATTTATAATATAACATATAATCCATCAACGTCATCATCATTACTAGCTAAATGTCACACGAGCAAACTCTTCTCACTTGAATGTCATTTGTTTCCTAAATCTAAGGAACACTTTCTAATGTGTGTGATACCTCATCACTTAAAAGTGATGCAATTTAAAAAAGTAGAGTTGGTTTTGTAACACCCATACAATTGTATAAATATTATTTTATTTAATTATAAATTGGGAGTAATTATTTTTGTACTTAAAGATTTTCTTATAAAGAACATTAGTCATAACATAGTCTCATAAATACACATGTATGTCAACATTTTACATTTTTATAATTATTCAAAGTATATAACAAAAACATATAAATATATGTTATATGATTATGTATAACAATAACAATTCTACATCATCATAGAGAATTATTTATGTATTTAATATATCCCAAAGATATTAAAACAAAGTTGTCCGGGTGTCAACATTTTAAAAAAGATCTCTTAAAACTTGCTGGAACAAACAACTTTTGTTAAGTTTGTTCCTCTTCTACTCATACCATAGGCACATATGAAAGAAAAATATGAAAATAAGGGAGGTTTTGTAAGCCTTAAATGTCAATCTTAATAAACTTTTAACATACAATAATAAATAAAAATCCTATCTGACTTACAACTATAAAACTCAATCTCACTTTATCAAACATATGGATTCATATCTCACTTAGGATTATCCACATTGAACATCAAAACTTTCTTGAGAAGTGATTAAGTAGTCGAGTGTTTCTTATTAAAAATATTAGTATAGTCATAATTAATTTTTTTAAGAATATCAACAATTTTTAGGCATATAAAAGATGGAAAACTTTGTTTTGACAACCACAGCTGAGATACAACCAGATGCCAACTGCCGACGTGGTTTAATTGTATATGTGGATAAGGATAAGGATTAGGGTATTTTGTTATGAAAGGGCACAATTAGATTTTAAGTATCTAAATTTAAGATTTGCAACGTGATAGGAGTCAAGTGCACCCATTTGCATAAGGAAGATTTCATGTGAGAGTGGTTGTGGTGGCGAGTGACGGTGGGAGACCATCGACGGTGGCGAGCGACGATGGTCGAGAATCGACATAGCAGCTTCGGTGACAACAACAAATACTACTGCAGCAACGGCAGTGGCGAGATCCAAAGATCTGAGATTCAAACTCACTGCTTCTCAACCCTTGATGGAATATGCTGGGCAGCGTTTTAGATAAAATCCCAAACGTGTAAACCCTAAAAATGACTCTCAATGTCACGCTGGAATGCTTTTTACACGTCATTTATCTTGACCACATCAACGTCACATAAGGTTGTAAAGTGAGTGTGTGTCACCTGTGATTGTCAAAGTATAACTCTCATAATATATATATATATATATATATATATTCACTATCTAACATTAACTGTTATTCACTATCTAACATTAACTGTGTTCAACAGGTATGAGATTGTCCAAGTTTGTGTTGTGATTAAATCTCACCATGATCTCTATTAGACTATTTCTCAATTCAATACTCTTTAAAATTTTCAAATATCACAATATTTGATTTATATGTAGATACATCGTACTTTATCTTAACAAATAATATATACACAATCAAAATAAATATAAAAAAAAACTTGAAAAAGTATAAAGATGATAATACATTATGCAACTAACTCCCCTTTATCGAATTTGTTGGATCAAAAATTTATTTTGTTTTATATTTTATTTATTTATTATTGTATGTATATTTCTTGAATTATAAAAAAGATAATCTTTCATATATCTTTTATAAAACAAAATAACATGAAATAAAACAAAAATTAAAGAAAAAATTTAAGTAAATAATTAATTGCGGATCCACATATTACGTATAATAATTATAAACAAAAAAATATGAAAGAAATGAATCAATATATCACTAAAATCAAATTAAATAACAAAAATATAAATGATTGAAAAAAAATAATTATGATACTGAAAAATAATTAAACAATAATAAGAACATAAAATAAATAAATAAAAGGATCACAAAGTAAATTAGATAATAAAAACGTAAATAAATAAAACTATCAATACATAACTATAAGTCTAAGAATATTTTCTTCTATTAATTTTAGCGTACATTTGTATTTAAATATGTAAAATATATTGTTGATTTCGAAATAATACGTGGAATTTATTAATAAATATCCGTTATAATGTTTGAATCAAATAAATAAATTGAAAATGATTGATAAGTTGATAAAGTTTTATTATTTTAATAAAAAATATAAACGGTTAATTTAACTTTAACTTTGGATATATTTTATTGTATCTCGTAATCAGAAACGAACTATGTCTCACAATATAGAGACAGTTGTTCTAAAAGAATATCTCTAACATGTGTTAAAATTTTGCATGAATGAGTAAAGCATATCTGATTTAATTATTACATTTGTAAGTAAATTGTTATATAATATTTAATTAAATATACAAACAAAATATTATGAGTGGATTGATGACGAGTTTCTTACTTCCAAATCAATTAACAAATATGAGGATCAATACATATAATCATGTAACGTGTTCATTAAACAGAAGTGGTTTAAAATTTGTTACATATTAGATCAAATAAGCAAATGGTTTCTTAATCATGAAATACAATCATTGACCTACACTGAGAATCTAAAATATCATTGCAAAACATGATTTTAATAATCATTATAACAATTATTATCCTTAAAAAATACAACATCTACTTGAAGTAATTCACCTAACATACACGAGTTGAAATGAGATTTTAATTAAATTTAAATATATTGGAAATGTAAAAGTTTCGTCTTATTATCCAATCGTGAATTTATTAAAAAAAAACGTGGATTGTATGGTAAAAAAATATGGATTTCTTAAACTAAAATTATACTTAAAGTAATTAAAATCGTATTTTTTTTTCAAATTAATATTATCATAATTAAACTTTAAGATATTTTTAACGTTACTTTACATAATTCATCCTGATGTAGGGTAACCCAAAAAAAAAAAATGTAATTATCAATAAGTAGTTTATTCAAAATAGTCTTGAATTTTCTCTTCTTAAGTTGTCAAAATCGAGTTTTCTTTTAGTTAAAATGAAAATTTCTATAAAATATGATAAATTTAATTTTTTCTTTGAAAATCAATCTTCTACAAAGTAAATATTTATTAACATAATTATAAAAAATATTATATATATTCATCTACACTTAACAAACTTTTTTTCCATAATTTCTAGGCATATATGAAATTAGATATTTAGTTTTATTATAATAACGATCTTAAAATAAAATTAAGAGTACTTTTTTACATTTTATATAAAAAATATTCATCCTTAAATTTAGAAATAAATATTGCAAGATGTAATCTTTGCATTCTATATGGTTAAAATTTTAAATTTATCATTCATTTTTTCTCTATCCATAATGTAATTAATCTAAAGCCCATAAATAAGTGGTCCATTTGGGAGGGCCGGGCCAAGATCAAGACGAAAACCCTTACCAAACAACACATATTTAATTAAAAGGAAAAATAAAAAGATAAAGAACTCTAGATAAAAAAGAAAAATTATATCTTGCCAATTAGGTATTAGTTGACTATCTAAGATAATTTTTTTAATAATAAAAACACATTACAATGTATTTTGAGTGAAAAAAATACCATAATATAGTTTTCTCAATTAAAAAATTAAAATTATAAAGTGATTTTAAATATCCAACTTATAGTTATCTAAAAAAAATAAGGTGTTCTTTTTAAAACTCATTTTTATGATAAATTACTCTTATATTTTCTTAAATGATGTAAAATAACATTCAAATTCTTCTTAATTATAAAATAAATTTATCACCATTGTTATAATTTTAATACAATAATATTAAATTTTTTATATTCTTATAATTTTAATACAATACTATTTATTTTTTTCTATTTTAAAACATATGATCTTTTCTATTATGTTTTTAGTAAAATAATATTCAAAACAAATATATGGATTTTGTTAGTATTCTCACAATACTAAAGGATTTGATGAAGTCATGCAAGACAAGCCAAAGCAAGCAAGTGGAAATGTGTTCAAGGCTGTGTCTTAGTGTGAGTGAGTATGATTGGCGGTGAAAGAGAACCTATGCACATCTAAGGAGAAATTCATTAGCACATGGGTTAAATGATTTAAATCAAACCATAAAAAAGGTTTTAACTTTAGTTAAAAACAGTTTTGGAAAATAAGGTAGTTAAAACAGTTTTGGAAAATAAGGTATTGATCTATTATGAACTGATTTCAAGTTAAGCCGAATCAATTTATTCGTGTCTAAGCATAACTGAATTAACAGTTTTGGAAAACAAAGTACTGAACTATTACAAACTGAGTTCAGGTTAAGCCGAATCAATTTATTCGTGCCTGAGCTTAACTGAATTAACTGTTTTTCTGAAAATCTGGCTTGAGCTCTTCTTCTATAAAACAGTGGGTTTTTCAAGAGCGAAAAAACAAGAAGCAAGAAAAAGAAAGAGAGAACAGAGAAAAGAAAAAAGAGAGATACATTTTTGAAAATCACAATAGTTTTGAAATACATTCTGTGAGATATACTGTGAGATTCTGCTGTTTTCATAATAATCATTTTTGAAAGAGGGCTTTTACTTGAAGAATCAATTCTGACTAAAGTGTGCTACTGGGTTTCTTCAAGACTGTGTACAAGACTTTCTTTCTGAGCCAATCAGGGAGTTTTTCTAAACCTTTCTTGACCCTGTTTGAATCAAGATTTGAGGTGTTTTCATTGTAATTCTGTGAAATTCATTGAACGTTTGTACTAGTTTGGGCTTTAGAAGTAAGCCTGTGTTTTCTGCTGAAATTGATTGGAAGTTGCGGGGAGCAGTAGATCAATTTGCAGGGTTCTGATTTCTACAGGGAGTAGAAACTGACTGGTCTGGGCTATAGGAGTTAGCCTGGGGTTTTCTGCTGAAATTGATTGGAAGCTGCGGGGAGCAGTAGATCAATTTGCAGGGTTCTGATTTCTACGGGGAGTAGAAATTGACTGGTTTGGGCTATAGGAATTAGCTTGGTGTTTCCGCTGAAATTGATTGGAGGCTGCGGGGAGCAGTAGATCAATTTAGCAGGGTACTGATTTCTACGGGGAGTAGGAATTGGTTGATTAATTGTATGTGAACAATTAATTGAGTTAGTGGAACTTTCTTTGCAAGTGGTGCAGAGAAGACTGGACGTAGCCCTGTATGGTGAACCAATATAAAAATTGATTGTGTCTCTTGTTCTTGAACCCTTTTCTTATCATCTTGATTTGTTCTTGCACTGCACATTGAATTAAATTGAAAGATTGAATTAATTTCTGGTAATCTTGATAAAACTGGTTTAAGTCCTCTGCTGATTATTGATGTGTGCATTGTAACTTGAATTGTGTGTTGACTCTGATTATTCTACTATAGCTGTTCATGAAATCTTGATTAACAGACTGTTTCTTTTCAAACATTATATTACATACTGCATTAATTGGAAATTGATTGCATTGCTGGAAAATTAAATAATCTGCAATATTACATATCAGTTTTAATTCTGAACAAATCTGATCTGAAAGTTGTTCTGTAATGGTAGGAATCTGAGTTTCTGCATACTTAAGAGTTCATTACTGCAGTGTGATTCTTGATACTTTTACTACAAGAATTGTGTATTTGATTCTGTTCTGAGATTGAAATTAACTGATAATTGACTTTGGCTGAATTACTGTAATACTGCATAATTGGTATCATTGTTGTGTGTTCTTGGTGAAACCAAATAATTGAATCTGCATTCTAAATAATTTTCAATTCTGCATCAATTACTGGTGGTAGGAAACTTTATCAGATTTATTAATATTGATTGAAATTAGTGTAGTGCTGTGTTAAGAGTTTTAAATTAGTATTTTGTAATTCTGTTCCTCTCTGCTCTCATTCAAATTTGGAGTTGTGTGTGATCTTGATCTAAGTGTAATATTGCTATTGGAACTGTGTGAATTTGATCTGATTAATGTGCTGATTTGAAATTGCAATTCTGTGTGATTGAGAATCTGCTGTGTGCTTATATCTGTCAGTTTATTCTTTACTGCACCCTATATCTTTAGCACCAAGATTCATTAAAGTTTTTCAGATTGAGAAAACTATTTTCAAAGGTCTAAATTGGTTAAAATCTTTCAAAGTTCAATTCATCTCCCCTCTTGAACTCAACCTAAAACGTTTTCAGATTTGATCAATGGTCTTTTCTATTATGCTTTTAGTAAAATAATATTCAAAACAAATATATAGATTTGATTAATAACTATAAGACTCAATTTCACTTTATCAAATATATGGATTCATATCTTACTTTTAATGATTCACATTGAATATCAAAAGTTTCTTGAAAAGTGTATTAAGTAGTTGGATATTTGTAGTTAAAAATATTAGTACAGTCATAAATGATTTTTTAAAAGTAATATTGACCATTTTTTTCACATACAAAAGATATATATACTCACATACTAACATTGACAGTGTTGAGCATGTATCAAATTGTCAAGTTTGTGTTATGAATATCCTAATCCATAGTGCTACTTAAAACTAGATATCCACCTATTTGGTAAGATATCCATCTTTTATCTAACAATGTATCAAATTGTGACTTTCTAAACACAAAATCTTTTGCCTTAACATGGTCTCCACTTCTTATAAGAAAACCTGAAACCTTTCTCAACTCAATTGATATACTCTTAAAAATTTTCAAATATCACAAAATTTGATGTCTATTAAGATATAATATTTTATTATAACAAATAATTTATACACACAGTCAAAACAAACATAAAAAGAAACTGAAATATAAAGATGACAATAAATTGTGTAAGTAACTTCCTTTTATCCAATTTGTTGGATTAAAAATGTATTTTTGTTTTATATTTTATTTATTATTATTGCATATATATTTCTTTAATTATAAAAGGATAATCTTTCAAAAGAAAAGACATGAAATAAAACAAAAATTAAAGAAAAACTTTAAATATATTATTAGTTGTGGATGCATATATTACATATAATAATTATAAACAAAAGAATATAAAAAGAATAATCAATATATCACTAAAGTTAAGTAACAAAAAGATAAATGAATTGAAAAAAAAAATATTATGTTATTAATAAATAATTAAACAATAATAGCAACATAAAAAAATAAAAGGATTATAAGTAAATTAAATAATGAAAACGTAAATAAATAAAAATATCAATACATAACTAGAATTGAATTAAATAACATAAATATAACTTAAAAAAATAAGAGTAAGAATAAATTAATTAATATAAATATAAATTAATTAAAAAGTATTAATGAGTATAAATAAATTAAATAACTTAAATGTAATTTAAAAAATTAAATACCTAATTAAAAGTAAATTCAAATGTCATAAATATAAATTAATAAAAGAAACTTGTAGGTAGCTATATTAGAACTATAAAATATAAAGAACAAATAGATTAAATAATAGATATACAAAATAAAAAATAAACGAGTGGAAATGAATTAAATAATAAAAGGATAAAAATAAATTGTGGTAAACGTTTAAACATAGATAAAAGGTTAACAATTATATATAAATTTATTAAGTTTAATACAATGATTTTAACTTCAGGCTCCCTTTTACCTTACTAATTTAAGTGACATACTAATAATTTAACTAGGGATGTTAAAATTTCTTACCATCTCTCCTTTAGTGTTTTTTTTTTCTTCTCTTTCTTCATTCTAACTCGCTTTGTTCTCACTTCTCTCTTTTTTTTCCTGACATTTTATAAGTCTAATTTTATAATTTATTATAATTTTTTTAAATTATGATTAGAAGTAAAAATATATCTTTTTTTATCTTATCTCTTATACTTTCTTAAATTATGATTATATAGCCTTCCATGTTTTTTCATGTAATAGGAATTACATCACACAAAAATTGTATAGTAGACTTAAATATAAATATTCATATATTCAATATAGTATTTCAAAATATATTTCTCCACAAAAGATAGATTTAATAGAAATATCTTTATATATAATTATAAAATAAAAATTTCTCTGTCAACTCATTGAAAAATTACACTACCTATCAAATCTTCTACTCACTTGTAACACACTATTATCGCAGATCTACAAATTAAACAAATATCAAAAAGAATGATAAGTTAGAGAGTCTTAAAATATATAATTATAAATTAAATTTCTATCCTATCCAAACTACAACACATGAGACTTTCATAATTAATCTCATACATCACATTGTCACGTATCATCTCTTTTAATATTAAAACATTCAGGTATCATCTTACTTATACCAAAGCTAAATTCTAGGTTCGAAATTATTTTTTAGGATATTACATATTACATAAAATTGAAAAGATTAATTTGATTTTTTGATAATTAATATATATATATATATATATATATATATATTATAATTATTTTTTATATTTTTTATTTTTTTTTTTTTTTTTATTTTTAAATTTATTTTTTATTTTTATTTTTTT
>Ga0209700_107800_pt1 | contig 14605 bp, 7 predicted proteins | sample SiratroredBW_FD_187528 | JGI IMG/M metagenome (GOLD analysis project Ga0209700, IMG submission 187528) | Root nodule microbial communities of legume samples collected from California, USA - Siratro red BW (SPAdes) (version 2) | ecosystem: Host-associated > Plants > Roots > Nodule | place: USA... | reverse complement strand
TATTGGTAACGGGAAACATAATCTTCTAAAACTCAGATAATGAAGATTTATATAAACAGGACACATTTTTAATTCCTCAAAGACAAAACAGAATACTATGCTGTGGAGACTCATTCCAATCTATAATCAACAATGAACGGAAAATATTAAAATAGGAATCCTATAGAGAGATTCTATAGGGTTTTTTCCATTCTGATGCAATTTTTTTTCAAGATTTTTAAAATGAATAATTTTTTTTAATTTCTATTATAGGTAAACCGTGTTAGATTGATACCGTTTTATTATAAAGAAATCGTATTATTATTGTCTGATTTAAGTTAATTTAGAATAAAATCATGTCTTTATAGCACGATTTCAGGTATTAATTAAAATTGTACTGTTATTCTAAAATCATAATGATGTGATACAATTTCAGTTAAATTTTATTATACTAAAATCATATCGATATAATACGATTTCAGTTAATTTTTTAAAATCGTGTCACATTACACGATTTCATTAATTTTTTGTAATGAAATCGATACGATTTATCTATAATGAAAATATTTTTTTTACTTATTTTAAAAATTTAGAAAAAAAATTGTATCAAAATGGAAAAAAAACCGATCGTATATGGATACAATTAATAAAAAAGTGCCACTCTTTATTGATAATATCAGTATTCTATGGCTATGAGTGGCCTCTCATATGCACCATAGTTATTTTTTTCTAAGATAGTACCATGGTCCTGTCCCACTTCCCATCCTGCATAAAAATTTTACAAATTAAAACAATATTGTCTCTAACGAAAAATTTACACTAAATCCATTATAAAAAAGACACTATTAATTAAAGTTTATCATGTATATTATAAATAAAAAACGGTTGACAGTGTGAACAATTTTACACTGTTATCTAATCATGAATCAACATATATTATAAATTTGTTGAATTATCTTAAAAATTATAAGTGATAATATTTTTTTACTGTAAACCATCATATATTATAAGTTTGCTAACTTTTTATAATAGTTATCCTAAAAACCATATAAATAGTAATTTTTAATTACTGATAATGTAAAACTGATATATACTGTCAATATATAAATCATTAAATAGAATAGGTTTTTTAGATTTTCGATTACATATATTTAATGGAATATATTTTACATATTTGTGCTGAAACAAATTATAAGTAGAAAAAAATAGTTTAAATGATTTTGTTCTGCTTGTGTTTCTAAAATTAATTTTATTCAAAATATGTAAAAATAGTTATTGTGTAAATGATATTTTATTAAAAAACATTCTTTAAAAAAAAACATATAATTGGAAACTCAATGTATCAACCCTTCTGGTTTCGTATCATGCATTTTTATACGTTGTTTTGATTTGCTCAAGAACTGATAAAGATTGTATTGAAACTAGTTAGAAGATTGCATGGTTCTGTTTTTTTGATTGCATAGTTAGAAGTTTACCTCCATGTACCAACTAACATACGAAGAATCATGTATATGGTTAATGCAATCCATATTCCTATGAATTCTTTGCTTTTGAAGAGAAAGATTTCTATAGGAATGCTTAATAATGACACCAAAACCTATACAAAAAAGTGTAGCAAAAAGTTAATCAATTTGGCTAAGGTGACATATTATGAAAAGGCAAAAAGAAATACTTGTAAACTTGCCAAAGAATAAGCAGAATAAGCAAAATCAGAAGCTCCATAGTTGACACCATCAAAGACAAAGGCCAATGAATTGATTGGTTGAGTAGCTGCAACAAACTGATGAAATAAATGATATTAGAAAACCACCACTTACCTTAGCAATACCCTTTCTTTCACACTTTATTATATTGTGAAATTTGTGTAAGTTTTAATGAGTGCATGTTTGAATCACTAATGGTGGTGATTCATGTCCTAAAAATTCATCATCTCAAAACATATAAAAAATAAATAATAATTACTTCAAAGAGAATAACATGTGATTAGTTCTAGGATATAGATGTTAGTCATACTTTTATACATGTGAGATAAATTATGATAGATACATGATTGGAGACTCTGCTCGAAAAATCATAAGGAAAAAATTGGAAAATCTTAAACATAACGAGATATGAGTCAGAATCACTTTTCTTGATAGCATATTGAATCCAAAACTTTAAGATATTTGGTTTCTAAGTCTTTTTTTTTATATGTTGTCCGATTTTCTTATTTTCACTCAATGTGAAACTTAGACTTATACTTGAATATCTAACAATCTCTTCTTCAATTCAAGCCTTTTCCATATTAATACACTTCTTCTCAAGCAAAAATATCTTTAAACACGAGTATCTCACAAACGATTATTTAAAGTACCACCATTATAATGAGACATATTTAAAAATTAGTCAAAAAGACTTTTGATATAAAAATTCAAACTACATAAACCCAAACTATACAAACCTAGATACCTAACAAAATATCTCTGTATGACACTATGAACCACATCATTGCAATGATTTTTCCCTATTTGATCGTCTTATTTTAAATTTAGCATACACATTAACCATGAGAAGGTGTCTAAAAGTGAATTTAGCATACACATTAACCATGAGAAGGTGTCTAAAAGTGATAATTTTAGATGATTTTCTTTTGTTGATTTGGAGTTTAAAGGGTGTATATATACCGGCATGCTTATTTTGATGAATTGCACAACAATAACATTTTTGGAAAATATTGAAGCTCCAAAGTATAATCCAAGAGCAACCGCAAGAGAGAGTCCAATTCCCAAAACAAAACTCATTTGTAGTGTTCTTGTTGCAGCAGCAGTAACCTTGTTATAGTCTTTCTCAGCAAAGGAAGAAGCAAGAATTGTCTGAAACACACAAACTGAGTAATTATATTTGAATTTTGTTGCACAAAGCATGTGAGTCTAACAAGAAGAAGAAAACTATACACACTCAATCCACTTTTTATTAAATTTGAAACACATAGATTATCCAATCGAATAGTAGATTGCATTAAAGGTAACTCAACTCAATTTAAAATGTACTTGATTTGAGTGGATTCACATATTGAATTGAATTGAATTTTGCTTCAACTATATTTATACATCTAAATGTATAGTATTAAATAATGAAATCTAATTTATGTAACACAAATATTGAGACACACATACAATACAAAAATGTAGACATGTGTAATCTTCAAAATATAAGATAGAAAAGACAAATATATATATTATATCACTATAAATTATATAAATTGATAATTAAGATTTATATATTAAAAAATCATACATTTACAAGATTACTTAAATATAAAAAATAATAATCTAATTCATGTATCTAAAATTTAAAAAATAAAAAAAATTATATATAATCTAAATATTTTTTATTATATATGATTTATTTCTTATCTCCATATTAAATATATGAATTTTTTAAAATTGTTATATCATACCCTTTTAAAATTATGTTAGAAAAATATTAAAATTATCAGATACTTAAAAAACATCTTTTAAATTAAACACTTCACCAATATATATATCGTACATATTCTCAATCACAAAATAAGCTAAAATGTCCGAATTTCATAGAATCTAACCAAATTAAGAATTAAAAAAAAAAAATAAACCTGTACAGCCACAGCTAAACCATCAGCAAGAAGGGATGATGCCAACCAGATCTGCAGGCCTGGTTGAAATGCAGCCATGGGAATTGGACCTAACCTTGCTGCCAATGATGCTGCTAAGGTCATACAAAATGTCACTGAAACTACCCTTATCAACAATAGACCTCCTGTACAAAATTATAAAATTCAATATCAAATTTAGCATAATAATTAGTTTAATCCCTAAGATTTTATCTCATTATTTGAAATTATAAGCATTTACCATTTTTAAGAAATCTGAAAATCTGCAAATCCTTCATGGTTGGAGGTAGGAGGTACACTCTTTTCATTAACAATAAAAAGAGGGTGATTGCCATCAAGTACCTATTAAGGATACCCATTTAAACACAGTTTTTTGTACCAGGACAAAATAAATAATCTATTGTTATTTAAATACCCATGAAATCTGAAACTCCAACTTTTACCCTTATGAAAATAAATATTAGTGGGATATCGTTTTTGCAGTTTTAGTTTTGAATTGTGTAATTCGGTTTTCTTCTGAATTATATGCTCTGAAATATTAAAAGTATTTTTTTTTTAATTTTGGACTGTACATTTCATAATATAAATTTTATATTATAGATAGTATAATTTAGAATAAAAAAACTTGTATTATGAAATATACAATCCAAAATATATTTTTTATTTTATATTTTTGGATTACATTTTAAAATACATTTACATTTTAGATTGTATATTTTGGAACACATTTTTTTATTTTTTATTTTGTATTCCAGAAAATATTTTCAGATACAGAAAATACATTTTAGATTGTAAACGATAGAAAAGAAAATATATTTTAAAATGTGTAATCTATAATGTATTTTTTTAAGGACAATTTTTCATTTCACTAGCATATGGGATGCAGCTTGAAAAATGTGGGCGTGCAGAATGCAATACTCAGAAATATGACAAACTATTAAGACTTACTGGGATATGACATGGGCCATGGCTGCACCTTTCAGGCCCAATTTTACATGAAAGATAAGTATTGGATCCAATAGAACATTGAGAGCATATCCCGAAACTAAGTCAAAATAAAAATAAAAAAAAACAAACCCAATTAGTAAAAGCATTTCAATATATAACACAAAAGATTATTTAGTGACACTTCTTTACTGTATTTTTTTTAAACAAGGATTAAATATATATTGGAAAACTAAAAAGTTATCAATTCAATATTTTAAGGAACAAAAAAAAATCAAATTTGATTGAAAGTATAATAAATATGAAAAACACACTTTTTTCTATCTTTTGTTATTAAGACTTTGCACAATATGGTGTAAGATTTATATCGTATTTTTCTACTTATTCACATAATTAGTTTAATTGGATGAATAAAGTGTGTGAGTAAATACAATTCAAAATTCACAAAGATAAAAAAAAATAAAAATTTGAACCTACCAATGACATATAAAGGAGTTGTTGTGTCTTTGAAACCTCTAAAGATTCCTTGCATGGCCAAAGAGAGAAGAACAGCAGGAGATCCAATTGATCTTAATCTCAGGTACTTCTCTGCTGGATTTAGCATTGGAGAATCCTAAATACAACACAATGATGAAGTAACTCCACTATTAGTCTATAACTAAAAAAATATTAAAAGTAAAAATTAAACTTAACATGCATAGATTATTATATTTAAAATAAGTATTAATTAGCATTAGAGTTATATTAGTTGTTGATGATGAAAAAAATGAAGTTACATGTTTTAGACCCATTGCATATAGAAGAGGTTTTGCAGCAAATGAAAGGATTGCAGTTTGAAGGAGGCCAAGGATTGTTCCAAAAAGCAAAGCTGTTGATGCAGAAGCAATCACCTTCTTCCCAACTTTTTGCTTCCTCTTAATCATATCTTTTTCTGAAAAAATTATAAAAAAAATAAAAATTCATTATTACAAATAAACTGATTATTTACAAAAGATATATATATATATATATATATTATATGTATATCAACTATATATTCATATGCAACTAGTATAGAGAATCTCAAATAGTTTACATTATTCATACACCAATTACAAAACAATGAAAGTGAAGAAGATTTTGATGTAAATAGGTTATGGACTTTAAAAAGGATTATAATATAATCTAGAAGATACCAATTAAAGGTGTGCTTGAAATAAGGGTAAAAAAATAAATTATCTCGATAATCGATTTTGTTTGAATATAAATTAACTAAAAAATGATTTTAAGATAATCAGATTTATTTTAAAAATTATTTTTTACATAAAAAATAGCATCTAGGAAGGTGAAAGAGAAAAAAAAAATTATTATAAACAATAATGTTTCGTATTCATAATAATAACTTATCTTCTCTTTCATTTTTTTTTTACAAAATTTCTATTTTTTTCAAACATATATGCATGACATCCTCAACATTTTTTTTTAATCTCGAAAACAGTTGAGACCAGAAAAATTATATTTTTCAAACATGCTCTTTTTGGTCTGAGAATTATTTTTTCCGCTACAAGATACTAAAGTTATCTTGCTAAAAAAAATAAAAACAGCTCTCTCTTTTAAAATATTTCCCTTATATTAACTATTTTTTTTTTAAGAAAATTCATTCTCACAATCTAATGAATTATCCCACATTGTTTATGCAATGAAAAACATAAATCAATGCATTCATTTTCTCCACATATAATAACAAAGAGTGGCCACTACAAGAAAATATAGCTATTTAGAGACCAATTTTTAGTTACCAAATAAAATAGTTGCTAATTGTGACCAAAATAATCACCAAATTAAATTTTAGTTGCTAAATAACTACAAAATAGAAGTAATGATTGAATTTAGTGACCAATTAAGTTAAGATAATTGGTATCTAATATTAGCTACCAAGGTTTTAGTGACCTTTGCTATTAGATTCTAAATTGGTATCTAATAAAGTTAGAGACTAATTTAGAATCTAATGGTATTGGTCACAAAAACCTTGATAGCTAATGGTAGATACCAATTATCTTGACTTAATTGGTCATTGAATTCAATCATTATTTCTATTTCGTAGTTATTTAGCAACCAAAATCTAATTTGATAACTATCTTGGTCACAATTAGCAACCATTTCATTTGATAGCTAAAAATTAGTTTTTAAATAACTTTTTTCTTGTAGTGGGCTGAACACAAACATATGCCATGCTAATATATGTGTTATAGACAAATTCAACAAACGTACAATCTCTTTAATAATTTTTTCATAAATATTTATATTTTATCTTTTTCCATAAAATTGCATAAATAAGTCTCACCTTAATGTTTCTTAAACCTCACCACAAACTAATTTTTATTATGACTTTCTTCATGTTTGAAGAAAAGATATGTTTACATGTATAAAGAAAACGTACCATTTTTAATGTTCCCTGTAACTAGTTTTTCCACATCCCCATATTTATAGCTCTTTGCTACAACATTTTTTGGTTCATCTGTTAATTCTTTTGAAGCCTCACCATTTTTGTTGGCTGCTGTATCATTTTCTATATCTGGAAGCATATGATCCTTAGTGTTATCATTTTCAGTTTCTTTGGTGGTCAAGTTTTGCATGGTATCTTCCTCAGCCACAAAAGAAGTTGTAATACTAACAAGAGGAAAAATGGTAATTCTTGAAGCTTGATTGAACAAAGCAATGGAAACTCCAGCAGCAGCCAGTTCTACAGGTCCTATAAATATATGTTAAGAATCCAAGTGTGAGTCTAGGTCTCACATTAAGTAAAAACGAGAAAGTTAAGTAGAAAAAAATTTATAAACCTACTATCTTAAGATCTTAGGTTGAAAATGATGTCATTCCTTTATGTAATTTGATTCATTTTTCATTCTTATTAGATCTCTTCAGTTACAAGAAAAAAAAAAAAATTATTTTCAAAACCAAAATAATAACACTCACTTTATTCTTCTAGTTAAGATTATAAATTTAATTAAAATATTAATGGTATAAAAATTTGACATCCAAACATAAAGGATCAAGTACAATACGATAAGATCATTGTCTAATTTATTTACTAGTAAAAAATATTTAATTTATTTTAATAATTATATTTATGAAAGATTTTACTTCAACTAAAAATAAAATTAAAATATAATATATAAATGAATGAAAATTTTACCTTATAATTTAATAATTTGATTTGAGATACGTCGAATTAGATATAAAATTCAATTTATAACATTGTATATTACATATTATTTCTTTTTGGATCTAGATTAAGTACAAATTGAGTTTAGAGATGTAAAATGGATAAAAAAGTTAAATCAATAATAAATATATCTTTCCATCTCAGTAATAAATACACCTTTCCAGGTAGATGTAATTAATTTAATACCTCGTCAGTAAATAATATTTGATTAAATTTCATAATTATGTATAATTAAGTCAATACCTCGATAATAAATCTAAAAAAATATTTAATTACATTATAAAATCATGTAATATTTAGGAATTGAGTAAAATATAATGAACTAAAATTTTGATCTTGAAAACGTTAAAAAAAATTATAAATACAAAATTGGTAAAAGAAAAAAAATAACCCAAATTTAGATTAAAAAAACAATAAAAAAATCTGAACAGTTAGATAGAAATGAATGAGTACCCAAGTGGCCAATGAATGTTGTGTCTATCAAAGAAGCAATGGGATCAGCAATAACAGCAAGTGCAGCAGGGAATGCAATTCCCAATATCTCTCTAGAAAGGGCATCCATCTTGAAAATAAGTCTACATTCAGATTACAAGATTCCAGTGTTAGTTCTTCACAAAACTACATTATAATTAATTATGGATAGTAATGACAGGATAAAAGTTAATTAAATAACATACCATCTCTTGTGTTATAAAAGATGAACTGTCATTTTCTTGATTTTATATTTTTTATTTTGAAAATTTATCAAACTATACTTTCTTTTCTTCTTAATATGCTAAAATTTATCTATTCTAAAAATTAAAATTTTAATTTATTGCTTTAAAAAGTGTATGCTATTGGTAGACAGGAATCCTATTAAGAAATTCAAATCTACAAAAGGGCTTAGAGAAAATTAATCAGGATAAGTTGTCTAGCTAGAAAGGAAGAAATCTAACTTTTACAGGATAAATATGTCTCATAAAATCTGTTATTACAATTGTTTTATTATAATATTTCTCCTTTTACAGAGCTCTAAATCTGTGTATGTAAGACCAAAAGGAAAATTTAAAGACAAATTATGTGGAGTTAAGGATTTAAAGTAAATAAAATGAGAAAATTTATGCAAATTAGAAGTGAGGGGAATTGAGAATTAGAGATATAGGGAATTTCAATAAACATCTTCTAACCAGGTGAAATAGAAAATAGAATAAAATAGGTGAAAGGATATTCTAGAATCAAAGTACGAATTGTATATAAGTTTTATTTGTAATTGGTTCTACTTATTAAGAAATAATGTAAAATTTGTGATTAATATATACCAACAAGTGATCTTTTATTATTTTGATTTAAAATCTATTGGATAACAAGGGATCTTAATGGAAATCTCCCTGGTCATTATAAGTAATGATTAAAGAGCTATTAAAGAGTAAGATGAACTTTTTGTTATTCAATGTGTAATGAATAAAAGTATCTAACTGTTACAATATCATTTTATAATGACTACAAAACATCATATTTTTTGACAGAAAAAGACAAATAAGAAAGAAAACGAGATAATATAATATAAACTCAACTAAAAAATATAAAAATTTTAAATACTCAATAAAAAATTAATAAAGATTCAATTAAAAAAATTCAAAATATATAAAAAAATTAAATTTAATTAAACCTTTTTATTTATAATGAAGTTTAATATATAGACTATATTTGCAAAACTTACTTAAATAGAATTATTATTTTTAAACCATAAAAGGAAACTAATTAATATAATATATTTTTTTAAAATAGTTATAGGATATCACGTGGCATATTATTTTTGAATGAAATTGTTATAACATGTTTAAAAGCATGTTACATTGTAATTAAATAACGTGAAAAAAAGTAAATTTTGGGAAGAAAAATCATTCTAACTTTTAACAACAAAATAAAACATATTAAAAAAGAATTTATCTGGACCTAGTTAATAGTTGAGCATATAATACCTTGCATCTTTGAAGAAAACCAAAAATGGAATTCCCCATTTGTTGTTGTTAGGTTCATGGGAACTGCCATTGTCGTTCTCCATGATCTTGTAGCTCTCAAATAATCACTTGTGTTTTCAATCTGACAAATTTAAAAGAGATGCTTTCAAAGATTAACGCATGGAAGAATACTATATTGAAGTAATAATATTTTTTTTTTCTGGCAAATAAAAGGAAAGTAATAAAGTTAACCTTGAAATTTGACGATGAAAGATCACACTAAGGAAGTGATGTATTTATAGTACTCTTTACGAGTTTATGATACTATTATTATTTTTTCTCGACTATAGTTATATCGAATTAAATATGTCATTTTCTTACCAAATGAAAAAAAAAATAGAATAGGGAATTAATCAGTTGCATGCAAAAAAGAAACTTAAAAACGGCATGCAGAAGCCCTAGAACTCGTAAATAATTGAAACCACTGCGTGATTCATATTACTATAAAATAATCAACAACAATAATGCAAATTTGGAGAACGATGATAGAAGAGAAAAACAATGCATAAGAAGGCATGAATAAGTTTGTTATATTGTATAATAATATATTAAAATTTATACTAATTGATTTGGAAGTGTATATAAATTTAAATGAAATATAAAAATATGGTATTGACGATCCAAAATGTTAAATGAATAAAAAGAGGCAATACTTCAAATACACTAGGTGCCAAACCTCGTCTTTTTCTTTAAAACTGAGTATCGATTTCAAGACATTCAAAAGAATATTCTTTAAAAGATTCAATATTTCAAATATATTTAAAAATCATATGATACTTTTTGTATTTTAATTTTAATCATTCTTGTAAAATCTAATGATCCAATCGCTTAAGTTGTAAATTTATTTCATCTGAAATTACACAGTATCATCATTTATATTTTTATTCACTTATATATATAGATATATATTATAAAATCTAATTCTTATTCTCAAAAGTTAAAATGACAATGGTGGGAATTGATAAAGCTACTAAAAATTGGGATGAAGTTAAATATGTTGGTACATGTGTCCATAACCATGAAGAAATCAATTAAATCAACGGTGATATCTATCAAGTTACAACGAGGAAGAAACTGATAGTTTCTCAAGTCTAAATTGTAAATACGAATGGATAAATCACACTGTAAAAAAAACAATTCAAATTAATTACCAATTATTACATATGTGTAAATTTAATATTATTTATAAATTGTTATCTACAAATTCTAATATGTAAATAAGTTTAATATTATTTATAAATTAATAATTACGAATTTTTATCCATATATAAATTATAAATTAAGAATCTGATCCATAAATAATTATTAAAATTGTTATTGATATGATTAATATTGTTATTCATAAGTCATTATTATGGGTAAATTTGTAAATAATTTTTAAACTTTTTATAACTAACTAACTACAAATAAATCTTCAGATAATATTAATATTATTATTGTTAATATAATTAATAAAAATAATAATCCATATAGAATTATAAAATTTCTCTAGTTTAATGAGGGTAAGATTTTTTAGTACTAATAAAACTTGGGTGACATAATTTTGCAAGTTATGCCTATTGTGTACGAGGTAAAACTTGAACTTGAATAAGAAATAAAATGTCAAAAACAATATTTAACCGAGCACAGGTATCTAAACATGGTAGTTGGATTTAAATAAATTTTTGCAACACGACATTTGGTTTTCTATCTCGTCATACAAAGACTTAGAGATACTGACCTATTTAATATTTTTCTACGAAATTTTATAATTAAGCTTTTTTCATAAATAGTTTTAAAATTTGTGTTAAAAATAATATTTTCAACATTTTATTTTTATATCTCATATATACTTGCGTTTGCGTCATGCATATAAGATGTACCTTTTCGTATTATGGCGTCAACAAAGGTACTTTTTCGTATATATGACGATTAAGTTCAACTTATTAATTTTATTGAGAAAGAGAAAATTAGAATAATAATTTTAACAAATAATAAACTAATTATAAACTGTCTTGCCAACTTAGATTCTAATTAACTACTTAAATAACGGACATCAGATAATGTGCTGAAACATCTCTAAATAATGAATTTTGTTATTACTATATTATAAATGCGAAAGAAAGTATATACATTTTGTAAACTTCATTCACTGTTTTGTAACTTTCATGTATGTAATTCTTTTAAAAAGTATAAAAGTGTAAATTTGAAATAATAGAATTCATATATCCCACATTTGTGAAATATTCATTCTACATTTCCTCCTCTATACATTTTAATTTGCATCCACGTAAACATTAGAATTCCTATTTCATCCTTTCTAAATTCTACAATTTTAAAATTATTATTAATTTATAAATTACACAATTCATTATTATTCATTTATAATTATATAAGTCAGAAGTCATTTTTAATTTCTGAAGTGTATCATTTTAAAATTATATAGTCTAAAATTTAAAGTTATTTTTAAATTTAATAATTCAGAAATGTTTCTTAAGAAAAAAAAGAACTTTCAAATTATGTGAATAGAAATAAAAAAATGATTTTTATATTATGCAGTATAAAAGTTAAAATAACTGTCAGATTATGTAAAATCTTTTGTGGATTAAATAATCCAGAATTTTTTCAAGATTACATAATTTAAAAGATAAAAAAATAAAATGGAAATTTTTATATTCATAAAAAATTGTACGGAGGTGGAGGAAGAAACGACTCATCCTACATCATGCATGAATTGGTTCTTGGTCCCCACTTCTAATTGCACCTTACGTTTTTAAAAAAATTGTTCTCTAAAATAGTTGCAACAACAACCCTAGCCCACTGGAATAGAAGTGGAATTTTCTAAAAATATATTTTTTAATAATCATATTATTACTAGAAGTATCATTAATCACTAATTTTCATTAAAAAATGATTGATCATTATTAGTAAAAAATTCCCGCTAATAAAAAAAGTAGGACATTCATTCCTTTTTAATTAAGTTTTTTACTCAAAAAATTTTGAATATGAAATTTAAGAAAATTAAGTCTAGTGTATAAAAGTTAATTTTGGTTTGGAAATTTATTTTATGAGAGTTTTTGTAGAAATATGTACTCAAATACTCTTATAATATGAAGTATATTAATTAATTTCCATAACTATTTCTTTTTTAAAAAAAAACTTGTTTTTTTAATTCACAATGAGATAATTTATTCTATTATTACCAAAACAAAAATAAAATATATCAACAGGAAAAAATGGTTTTGCTTTCTGAAGTCAAAAGAGTTTGTTTTATAATGTTCAAAATTGGGTAGCGACAATTTTATGTAAAAATAATATGTGGCATGATTCATGAAAATTTGTCGAAATGTTGATTTTTAAAGTGAGGATAGTTGTTACATGAGGAACATTCACTATTGAAGAAGAGAAACGATTGAAAATCGTTCTACCTTCCTTAAAAAACAAGTACCAATTGCAACTTATCACCATTATTCTACTAGTTTTTTTTTTTTTTTTTTTTTTTTCTCCATTGTGATTCAAAGCACACGGACAACTGTTTTAAATCTTTGTGACCAGCTTTGAGACTTTATAAGATGAATAAAATTTTCGAGTGATCTTCAAAATCTAATAATGTGAGTGTTTTTAACATAAAATATCTATTTGTATCATAAGTACAACTAATAAAAAAACTATTTGTGTCCTTAAATCCAATATCATAAGTACAACTAATAAAAAAACTATTTGTGTCCTTAAATCCAATATCATCAACAATATTTGACAAAGTTACATTATCTAAAAACAACTATCAGTCAATATATAATTGCAAAATATTTGTTGAAACAATAATTGGAATAATTGATTAAAATTCTGATGCTGAAAATGGTTAGAATAAAAGATATAAATAAGAAATTTATGAAATGATAGAATAACTTAGATTTGGATTACTTAATACTGTTATACTGTTGATTAAGTACTATTCACTTCTATACCAATCCTAAAAATGATTGAAAATCATTTATACTGGACATCTCCTTTATTAGAAAAAGTGTGACTAACAATATAATTGTGATCAAGAAAATAACTATAATTAAAAACCTAGACATAATAACTAAATTGTTGTCAGTTGATAAGTTCAAACACTTTTTAAACCTAGTCAATATTTTTAGAAGTTAAAGACTCTGAAAAAACAAATACAAGCCAAGATTGAGAATTGTTATAATTGGTCAAAATTTAAAGGAGAAATTTTCAAAGTAATTGCTATAATAAATGTTCTTGCACGAGTCCTGCTTGCACTCCAATCCTAAAGTCAGTGTGGGGATAAAATTGGATAAAGTAATATTACTTTATTTCGTGAGACTTCTTTAGCTTTTATAGTGATTTGGATGGGCCCGTGGCCTACTATAGTGTCTTATCTGATATATGCCACGTGTCATGCACCACGTGTCATTTGATGTGTAAGGAATTAACTGATTAGTTCTCTGTTGGCTCTTGGAACTATGTTGGGTCGATTAGCTTACTTGTGTGCAATTGTGCCTTGATTTAGGTAATTGATCCTCCATACAGTAGAACTTAGTTCCTATGTTAATCGTTGTGTGGTAGAAATTAATGCATGACAACCTCTCTCTTTCTATATTTATGTCATGTTGATTTCATGAATAACAATGCGAAGTAGAAAGAAAGCAAACGGTTTTTCCTTTTGGAGTGATTTATTGGTGAGAAAAAATAGAAGGTCCAGAGGAAAATTTCATGAGTGTAATTTTGGGTGTAACTCTGTAATACTATCAATCTTAATTATGTTTGAGACTATGCGTATATTTTTTGTTTTAAAGGGTTCGAGTATCTCAAATATTCCCATTTATTTTATTTTTTATTATTGATAAAAATCTA
>Ga0209700_107797_pt1 | contig 14611 bp, 9 predicted proteins | sample SiratroredBW_FD_187528 | JGI IMG/M metagenome (GOLD analysis project Ga0209700, IMG submission 187528) | Root nodule microbial communities of legume samples collected from California, USA - Siratro red BW (SPAdes) (version 2) | ecosystem: Host-associated > Plants > Roots > Nodule | place: USA... | reverse complement strand
ATATTTATAATCTCACACTAAAGTTTCTAGATGCAAGAATTCTCTTCTTACTACCTACAAGTAGCTTGTAAAATTTATCAAAACTTGTTTCAACTTATAAAATCTATCATAATGTTTTTTTTTTTTGTTAAATATGAGATGAAACATACAAAGATGATCTAACATCATATTCAATGATATTGCATGAAATATCTAACAAGAATATATATATATATATATAGAAAAATGAAGTATGAATATAATTGCTCAATTATTTGGTGCCTCCCACGCTTCCACCATTCTCTGAAAAGTGTGGAATGGTTATTATGCATATTCTATGCAAAACTATGGAAGAAAGAGACAAAAGCTTAGTAAGAGACAAGACACCCAACACAGCAAACAAAATAATAATTGCCCTTGTAAAGAGATGGTGCGTGTCGTGTTCTCTGTGGATGGAGACCTCAAACGTGGCAACATGTCATTAGTTGGATGTGACTTGCAACTCCATTAGAGAAGTGCAAATACCTCTGTGCATTTTCATTCACATCATTGACCTATTCACTCATTTAGTGGGGCCATTAATGGTGATAACAATAATAACATGTACTGTAGTAGCCACACACCAAAAATTATGTTCCCCTGTTAACTGATAACACAATTAGAACTCATGCTAAAATCAAAGTTAATTACTCCAAAGAATACTCTAAAGCTACCTTGGCATATAAGCAAAGTTCGATTTAATAAAGAAAAAAAATCACAAATGTTTATAAAAATGTAAAATTTGATAAATTAATTAATTTTATAAATTATAATTAATTTATACACCTAAACATTTATTATAAAAAAAACTCATGTATTTTTTATTAATTTATTATAAATAACACCTATAATGACGACAACACAAATAATTATGATAGATAAGATGGTGGAAGTCAATTAAGGAGGAGAAGGGAGGAGAGAACAAAGGAACAGTGAAAAAAGTTGAAAAAATAAAGCAGTTTTTACACCTGCAACATGTATAATATAAAAATCATAGATAACGATTGTATTTTAAATTTGGGTCGTATAATACGATTAAAAGTCAATCATTGTCGTATATATTTAACATTAATTACAAAAATGTCATTAGTCAATTTTTACGATAATTTTTTTATAGTTCTCGTTGTATTATGTCATTAAACAATACTCTTATACTAAAAAGACATAAGCACACTGTTTAAGAATGATGATTTATTGTAGGTAGAAACAAGATTTTATATATAGTGGACAAATTATCAATAGAGAAAAAAAAAATGTTAGAATTCAAATGCATCATATATTGAGACCATAATGATAACAGTCTCATAGTAGTGTAAACCGAATCAATGCAACTCTCATAACAAGGCAGAGGAATGAGAGGAAATAGAATAGAAAGGAATATATAATGTGGATGTAATTGAAGAAGAAGAATCGATATAAAAGGTAGACTTTGACTAGAAGAGTCTAATCTCAATAAGTACAATTTAACTTACAGATTCTAATTTATACACTTTAACTCAATTTTGACAACATGACCCTTATACTTTGATAATAAAAAATAATATTAAATTTTAATCAACTAATGTTTCGATATAAAGGTTATAAACATATCCTTCAAAAATTACAATCATATTAAGCATTAGGATATTTTTACACTCTACACAAGCTTCAAATGACACAACATAAGAGACTTATTACTAAAAACTCAAGATGCGCTTTTATATACAAGATACAAATTCAGTTTAAATTTGTAAGATTGTCTAACAATCCCCAAAATTTACTAATGAATTCCGAAAAAGATTCTAACAAAATAACCAAATCCTTTTATAGAATATATGCTAGATTTAGTGTTATTAGTATAAAAGATAGATGTTTAGAATAAAAGACACTTTATTCATCAGATGTTTAGTGTTATAAATTATGTTGTCTACTGTAAGACAATACTTTATTAAATCCTAACATGTGAACAAGTATTTGTATCTAACCTTCCATTATCATATTTAAAACATCTATAATAAAAATCTTATTATATATAAAAAAAATTAATGATTTTATACCGACTCATGACATAACTTGCATTTTATGTTATTTCTGAATGCTAGATCTTTAGATCATCTAATAAACGAAAATGTGACTATATTTATATATTTTTCATTTTTCTGAAATTCTTTTAAGTGTTTATATTACATATCCTACCATTGAAAATTTTCTTATAGTAAAAAATGACAATAATAAAATACTTAAAAAAGTCATTAGTTACCTGATGAAAAAAAAATACTTTTATTAGATAAAGAAAATAGTTAAGAACAATTTTATTCATATAAATCTAAAATAACAAAAAATTAAATGTAATTTAAAGGAGTGAATTAACACAAAAGGTAAGTTTTCATTATAAACACTTGGTTAAAACATAAGTTGCTTTCACCTATATTTATCAATGTTATATTTACTGTATGACAATTTATCCGAATATTTAAAAAATAATAATTGAGAATGTAACTTTCTATTTTTAGTTTATCTAAAATCAATCTTCATAGTATCACGTAAAAATAACCTTTAATATATATATATATATATATATATATATATGTAATATTTAAAAAGTAGATTTATACTTACTAGTTTATAAATTAAAATTTACACTCATTTATATCCTCTAATTTAATTAATAGTCTAAGTTTCCTTTATTTTCTATTACAAATATACAGTAAATAAAGTCTTCTGTGGAATATTTCTCATGAAAGCGCTATCAACAGAAACAAAAACCATGCAGGGACAAAATCTGAGGAACAAGTACTCTGCATAACATTGGTGTTGATAGCATAAACATTCTCCAGTTCACAACAAGATCAATTACAAATCCAGCAAGAAGCTGTTACCAGTAATCAAACTTGTTCCTGTAAACCTATAAAGATAAGTTACAACAAAATATACTACACAAACAAATGTGAGACATGCCAAAACAGAAAGGTATTTTTCTTCTTTCTCTTCTTTTGAAAGAACACTTGGTTTCCTATGATAAAAATGAAATCCAACTAAATTTCAATAACAACCACCTCATACTAAGTTCACTAATGCTTTCTAAATATCATATCTGGGTACTAAAAAGGTGAAAGGTTGCTGTCATGCAAGATTCTCTATCACTCTCACATATACATACACTGGATTTCCACCATATGAGGCTCCTTTATTGATCTAAGATTGTATGAAGTATCCACAAAACAAGAATGGCCATGCACCAACCTATTATGTCAAGCATTTATTTCTGAATTGCATTGATGCTCCCTGCTGCAACTTCTTCTACCCCAGAACATGCCTGAACATGTTGTTTTGTCCAGCCTTGGACCTTCCATTTTATCGTGATCCGCCGCCGTCGATGCTTGGGAGCGGTGAACCGAGTTATCTTGTGTTTCTGCTTGGTCCAGCCTTGGACCATCATTGCAAGTGCACAGAGGAATAGCTACAGAAGGAAATGGAGTGCAAGTGACAGGGCAAAGCATCTCTGATGGAACTGAAGCTACACGGTTCCTTCGGATCTCAGGGGTATGAGAAACAGATGAGTGATCAAGGTCACGAGGGTGTAGCATGCATGGAGTACAAAGGCTGAGAGAGACATGCATTTTGTTTTCTTTTGCTTGGGAACCTGGTAACTTGACAAAAGAGACAATTCCATGTCTGCAAAGGGGGCAAGGGATGGAGCCAGGAGGTCCACACGTTTCAGAAGAAACATTGCTTGTTGAGCAAAGATAGAGTGCACATCTTACACAAAGCTCATGTCCACATCCTGCATGCAAAACGCTTGAAATCAGTTACACTGTGAAAGCATCAACAAAAGTAGTAAGCTCAAATGCATAGCACTAGAAATGAAAATTTTAAAGCTGTTTTGAAAATTTGTTCAAGTTTCTGAGTGGTGAGTGGTTTGTCTATCTTTTCAGGATTTAAAAGTGGTGAGTGTGGCTGTGCAGTTCATGAAATATCCTAGTGTAGACAAGCAGGCAAAAATAAACAGATAGATATCCAGAAGATTGATTCAGTACCTTCAGCAGCCACTGAACATGACCTCTCCAGGCAGACAGCACAAACATCAACTTCACTAGAGGAGGTTGTAGTTGATTGCAATCCACAGTCTCTGCAGTGATTCAAATAAGTCTTGCATTTGCATCGAGAATGAACAACAGAGACATATTTTAGCATTTAATTCTAAGTTGGTATCTCAGGAAAAGGATAACATTGGCAAAAAAAGTAATTTTCTCTTTCTCCATCTCTTTCAAGGGTTGATAACTGCGTCTTTTGGTATTATCTCACTGTCTTTAAGAATCACACAATAGGTAAGATCTTTGTGAATAATTCCAAAAGATACATATGGGAGGAGCCACAATGAAAATGACTTTGGCCCCACCCTCTAATGTAAAAGAAATATTTTTATTTTCTTATTTTAAAGAATTTGATTGTTATTAATAAAATAATTTTTTATTTCCTTACAAAGTTAACAAGGAATATCCTTATTGTCCGAGAATAATGATTTAATCTGTGAAAAAGTCATCTAGATTGTATACCCTATCCATGAAAGGTATGAGTACATCCAATATTGTTGGTTTTCTGTCTCAAGGTGTTAGGATTCTTGATTCAAGAGCAATTGATCACATAGCTTCATTTTTTATAATCAGCAATTTGTATATCAAAATAATCAATAGAGACCAACTAAATACACTTGGAAATGGTGATAGTGTACTCATGTGGATATGGGAATATAACTTTAGAATCACAACTGGCCAATAATTTTATCTCTATGCAGAATCTTACAAAATATTTGAATTGTTCAGGAACCTTTTTCTCTTATTGTGTATTTCAAGACCTTGTCATATTAAGGAGTAGAGTGGGTTGTATCTATTGGAGTTCAAGGACCAAAACAAAATAATTGACATAAGCCATCAAACAACATTAGACAAATGGGCAAATTCAGAAATATGGCTTTATTTGTATCTCTCATTCAACTTTATCAAATCCTTGTTCTCTCGTTTGTTTACCAAAAAGTCTGAGTTTTTCAAATATGATATTTGTTAACTGTCAAAACATCATCATGAATCCAATCCCATTTGTGGTAAAGAAAAAGTAATTTCCCGTTTGACTTAATTTACTCTGATGTTTGGAAACCTTTTCTAGAATCTATTTCTGAAGGAAAATAGTTTGCTACTTTTATTGACAATTGTACCCTAGTCACATAGACATACATTATGAAAAGTAAATTGGAAGTCTTTTCAAATCCTTTCTAATTTTTCGATCTTGTCTAAAATCAATTTGGAAAATGATTCAAAAGAATTAAGTCTAATGATTGTACTAAATACACAAATCATGAATTCTCCAAATTTATGCTCATAATGGTATTGTTCATGAACTAACATGCATATATACTCCTCAACAAAACAAGGTTGAAGAAAGAAAGAATCGTCATATCTTCTAGAAGTAACTAGAGTCCTCCTTTTTCCATATGTTTGTTCCCAAAACCTCATTTGGATGTGTTGTTTTTCTTCACTTTTATAATACAAATTGTAGTAAATTAGATCTTAGAACTCTTAAATGTGTATTTATTAGTTATCCTTCTAACCAAAAGTGGAACAAATGTTATCATCATCAAAGTCATCATCTCTTTATCACCATGGATGTCACTTTTCATAAAACAAAATCGTTTTTAGTTAGTCTTCCGGTGTAGGAAGAGAAGGCGCTAGAAGTGGAGGAGCTCTCATTTCTGTCATTACCATATTTTAGTCTTCTCTCTTTTAACTAGGAGTATTTTATTAAAAATACTAGTGCAAGGAAAATTATGGTTTGGATCTTATAAAAAAGGACAAATCCTACTTCTAATTTGTATTTATAAATAGGTTTAGGGGGAGAATATTTTATTTCATTGGACTGACAACAACATCAATCAGTCAAGTCATTTATTGTTTGATTTGTTTAATAAAAAAATCTGAAGACCCTAAGCCATTTCCCCAAAGTATTATTTTTCAACATGACATTCCACATTAAAAACTAATAATGTATACTTATTTATGAGGTAGACAAATAGTGAAAAGTATGAAATCTCAGCATCCCACATCTAGCATATCTGGAATATGGACAAAGTCTATCAAAGTGGAATGAATATTTCTTCTAGAATATAATCCATATTTCTCTTTTAGAAAAAATTTTGGTTTACCATTTTGATCATCCAGATTCTAGATATATTGACTCCAAAATTACCTGGCAATGTTGAGCACACTCATGAGAGGCAATGACAAATAATTTGAAGAAGGAAATGTCGATATTGTGGCTTCAGAAGTGGGTGCCAGCAATGGTTCAAGCCAATGACGTCCCCACATCCTAGCAACATCAAGCGGAAGCCATCTAGAGAACAAAAATTTAAATTCATCTGATTTAATCATTTATGTTATAGGCTTGCAAACTGAAATTTCCATTTAAAGTAACTTACCCATTGCAATTCAAAGCCATCCGACTGGCACCTCTTGCAAGGAGGATCTGAAAGAATAAAAGCATCATGACATGTTCAAAGGAAAAGACCAAATAGAATATCAAATCAAAGTTGAAGAAATTCTTGCCTGACAGCATTTTAAATTGCCTCCACAAGCAGCATAATGCAACGGAGTGCTTCCAGCCCCTATATCGATACACATCAGTAAATTTCAAGAAGGAAAGAAAACTAAAATACATTTGTCAGAAAATTAAACAAAAGATTACCGATTAAATCCATTGATGTTCCATAATGAAATGTTGCAGCCAACACATTTGCATCAAGATCAAGCAGCAGTTGTACACAATCAAAGTACCCATTTAATGCAGCCATGTGAAGGGCAGTAATACCAGCATCAGCTGTTTTATTTACAAACTTCGACAGCACACTGCACTGGAATGGAGTAAATAAATAGCAAGATAACATACAAAAATTGAAACTTTGCAGGATATCATGCCTTAAAAAACATTCTTAATATCAATAAAACTAATATTCTTATCCAATACATAATTAGTACGCCATGCAACATAATGGTTAAATGTCTATGAATGAAACTTTAAAATAATTATGTAAAATACTAATAAGAACGTGACATTAATATAAGAACATTTTAATACAAGCATGTCACCAATGGTGAAAATATCACATATTAAATTCACTGCAGTGGTAAAATACTGTTGTAAAAATTACATGGTGAAAAGGAAAGGCACACCTTTGTTCATGTTTGTTTTTCACATTTGATCCACCTTCCACATCCATGCGAGCATGTAAAGCTTCAAAAGGAGCACTAGGAACAAAATCTGCAACAACAAGTCTGATGCATCTTGCATGTCCATTGATGGCTGCAAAGTGTAGAGCTGTCCTCCCACTGAGATAATCTGCTTTCATAACCTGTTATCAAATTGGCTACAGTCTAGTTATTCTTGAAAAGAAACTTAGCAATGTAAACAGGAAAATACACTTGAAGACCAACAATTCCCTTCCCGTCTAACACATTCAGCTTTCAGCAACAAACCCTGTGTCCTATGGTCTCCATATGATACAAAAGTTCAAATTTAACTAAGACACAGAAAGAGGGAGAGAAAAGAGAATAGTGAAGAGATTGAATTTCTCCATATGAACACAGTAAATAAATGTAGTCATACTCACATTACATCTGAAGAGCAGAAGAGTTTGTACAACTTCCCAATGACCATATCTACAAGCTTGCATCAATGCCGTCTTCAAATCAAGGATAAAAGCAAATCAAAATCTCATTTAGTGAACCATATGTTGAATCAGTACACAACACGCATGCATCAAAAGAAAAGCAACAGACATCCAAATCAAATTGTGTAATTTTTACACATTATCAGTCTAACAGCTATTGAATAGGGTACCAGATCACTGATCTGTGAATAACCACCAGACGCTTGGAACAAAACCATACTCAAAAGCGAGGGGGAAATACTTTTTTCAATTTCAAACACAACATAACCTTCCAACACCGAAGTTCACCTAAATTCATCACACCATTGCAATCAAACCGAGTGAATTATCAAATCAAATCCAACACCCACAAGACTAATATCAAAGCCATAAATCAACCTGCTATGTTAAACACATTTAAAAATAAAACACCAAAACGCTAAACCGTACCTGCCCACAATAATTTCTTGAATTCACATCAGCTCCATTTTCAAGCAGCAATGCCACAATCTAACAGAAACCCAGATTAAAAAAATTCAAAAAGCAAAGACACAGAAGCTTCGAAAATCAAAAGGGGGTCGCCGAAAACAGTAAAGACAGAAACTTTGAAAGATTAAAATGAGAAACCAAAAATGGGTGGTTCAAAATGTGAAATTGAAACCTCATTATGGCCTTTAGAAGCTGCAAAATGAAGAGGGGAATTGAGACCCCCAAAAGTGGAGTACTTTGCAAGACCAGGGTTGCATTCTAGAAGCATCTTCGCCTCAACCAAATCACCGTCCCTCGCCGCCGACACCAACCTCTCGCCGGACGCCGAGCACCCAAATGAATTCCCCATTTCTCTCTCTATCTGTGAAATCAAATCTTGAGAAAGGAGTCTCTGGGCAAAGAAAGAAACAAAATCCAAGCAAAGGGAGCAGAATCTAAACGCAATGGGGTGTGAATGTCTTATGTTGTGAAGGAAAATTGGAGACTTTGCTTTCGAATTGGGTGGAGAAACGGTGATGGTGACGTGGCAACCTTTTTCTCTCTCTGTTTATCTGATAAGTGTGTGAGACAGAGAAGGGTAAAACAAAAAGGAAGGAAAAGGCAAAGGTTGAAGGTGTTAATGGTGGTGTTTTCTGAAGCGAAACAAAAGGGAAAGGAGAGTGATACAAAATGAAGGCTCTTTCTCTCTCTTATTTGTGTTATTATGTTCTTTCCTTCTGCGTGGGTTCTTGTTGCTTTGACTTTTTGTCTGATCCTCCTTGTTCGATGCATTCCTTAAAATCGTTGTTGCTTTCACAGGTTTTATAGTTTTTTTTTTTTTTTTTTTTTTTGTTTTTCTGATTTTTTTTTTTATTTTTTTTTTTTTTTTTTTTTTCTTCGGTTCTAACAGTTTACTAACATTTAAGAAATAATGTGTACCTTAAGTTACACATAAAAAGGATTCAAAGACATCTTTTTTTAATTTCTTTTTCACTTTAGTCTTCTATAAAAGTTTTAGATTTAAATATTTCAGTTTTCAATATACTAATTTTTTTATTACTTAAAACCTTTTTTCATCAAATTGAATGCTATGATATTATGCCAATAATGTCTAAAATAATTTTAGATTTTTTAGTCTCTCAACCACGGCTACGTTTTCTATTATATTATGATCTCGAAATAATGACGATATAAAAAAATATTAGCCACAAAATTTTAAACATTTGCATCTATTGTTCGTTTTACGATTAAGATCAATTAAGGGAGAAGTAGTTAAAATTGAAATTTCAATGTTAAGATATTGTACGTATTATTTGCAATTTATATTCTAAATGGTGGAACAGCAAAGATCATGAAATTAAATTGTAAAAAATGCATTGTTGGATTTTTTTTAATTATATTTTCACTAATTATTTACTTTTTTTAGTATATAGTATATGTAATCTAATTTTAATTAAAAATTGTTATAATTAAAATTTTACCTTAATAAATATATTGTTAACCTAACACTATTAATTAAAATTAATAAAATTTAAAATAAATTTTAAATCCAGTTTTAAATTAGATGTCTTTTTATGTATGTTCAACTTTTTAGTTAAATGGAATTGGTTTCAATTTTAATTAAAATAATACTAAATTAAGACATTTTTAATGTATATCTTTTATTTTTTCCTTAAATATTTTTAAAATATTTTTTATTTCTTTTATTTTTTTATTCATAAAAAAATGTATTATGTATATTTAAAAAGAATAAAATATATACCCGTGTTATAATTTCATAATTTAGGATTTTGAAATCTTTTCACAATTTTATACATAATATTTATCAATTTTAATTACCTTTTGTATCAACATCCTAATACTTATACAGGTTTTAAGATTTAAATACAATTAAAATTGATTTAATTCTAACAAATAAATTCTATATTTCAGTAAGACAATTCAGTTTTATTCATAACTCAAAAAAAAAAAAAAAATAGAAGAAGAAAATTACTTGAATCCCGTCTGATGTGGTTGTAATTTCTTTTCTTTTTTTTTCAAACTTGAATTTGAAAGCAAAAGCTAATTAAATAAGATAGGGTTAAAATGGTTATAAAAAGTTAAAATTATTTTAACTCGGTTTTGAAAGTAAAAAAAGAAAGCCTTTCAGTCAAAATTTTAAGTTTTTACAATTTAGTTATTTTTTAGTTCTTCAATTTATAGTTGGAGTATTCAAAAAATTTTAAAAACTAATGTCTTATTTGAGGTAGCAAGTTAATTATTTTCTCTTTGCTCTTCTTATTTGACATGAAAATGTTCTTTCTACTTTATTTAAAATATCTTCAATACAAATTGTTGAATATAATATATTACACGTATAAGATAAATACAAATTGTAAGTTGACTTTGAAATTATAATTTGTAATTTCTAATAAAAATAGAAAAAATTGATGTAACTAATATGATTTTTTTTTTTTTTACTGAGATATAAGTTAAGTTTATAATTTATAAGAGGATCAATTTCATATTCCATAAAATTCAAGGAGTGAACTTATAACTATATTCCTTTGTGATCGGATAAATTTTTGCAAGAAGTTTGCGTTAGGTTCAATTAAAACAAGTTCTTAAATGTTTTATATTTAAGAACTTCATTATGATACCAAATGACTTCAGGTTCATGTGAGATTATAAATTTTCCCCAAACATTTAATCACCAAATTATATAGCAAATTGGATTAGATACATTATCGTTCCAATATCCTTAACTTAGACATTTTGATAAAAGAAAAAGTTATAACATATGTTTAGTTTATATACATTAGATTTTTTATTGTAATTTGTTTTCGTTATTACTAAAATGGGTAATTTTTTAAAAAAAACTATGGATAAAAGTAATTTATATTTAGAAATACGACTTTTTCTTAATTTTTTTGGTTAAATTTTTGTTTTAAAGTATTTTTTCTATTGAAATTAGAAACATGATTACAATTTACTTATTATTTGTTTTTAATAATCATGTTTCTAAGTATGTTGTTACATTTTTTTATTTTATTTAAATAGTGCTTGTTAGCAAGTTTTTACAATTTTTTTTAAACTGTTCTTTGGCATGTTTTTAATTTTTTTTAATTTTTATTGAATCAATGTTTTTTAAGTCAAGTTTTTAGTTTATTATTCATTTAAAAAGTTAATTTATTGTTTTGTGAAAAATTAAAGTTGAATATATAATTTTAGTTCTAAATGAATATAAAAGAACATATCAAAACTAAATGAATGAATTAAGATCAAAATAAACAAGAATAGAAGTATATTGTTTGATCTATTTGGATTCGGAAGAGAATGTTTTATGGTGGCACGAGGGGGACAAGTCACACATAAAAAAAAATTATTTACTACAGTTATAAACCAACCTTTGTAATAAAATGACATAGTTGTCTTTTACTATAAAAGACAAGTTTCTATGTTAACTAAAATTTTATCTCTTATAGTAAATTCTTATTATGTCAATTATAATTAGTTTATGTGTTTGCACTTTTTATTTCAAATTAAACTAAGCATCATAAAAAATAGGCGAAAAGAATACATATACGACATCTTTCTAAACTTTTTTTCTTATGACAAATTTTAAAGCTAATATAAAATGTGGACTTTTTGTGATGGTTGATCAATCACCATAAATAATTTGAACTTTGTTTATCGTTAGAATTGGCATAGACAATTCATTTCTAACAGTCATAAAAAAAACCCTATTATGTAGTAGTGAGAAATGTGAAAGGGATGGGAGATGAAAAAAATAAAAATAAAAAGAAAGAAGAAGCCTACAGAATGGGGTTAGGGATGCATGAAAAAAAAATAAGAAAAAGGAAAAGAAAAGCTGGGAACAAAATTGACCTTACGTACCCAAAATTGAATATTGACTCTATGAAATTAGCTAGTAATGTTGACTATATAAAATTGACTAGTGTGTTTTTAATATTTAAAATTAAAAATTTGGTTTTAAAATTGCTATAAATTGGGTAAATGATAAAATATTTTTTCAAATATTTTTTTTTTTGCACAACTTATCTTGTCATTCTTTACTTCATATCCTTAATTCTCAATTCCAATTGTACATTGATTTTTTATTTTTTTTGTCTCCAAATGTATCCAAATCAATATAGTTGGCAAGCTTATTTCAATTTCTTAAAAACTGCCAATTGACTCATTTATTTGAAAATTCTCAAAATTGTCGTCCTTAATTTTGCTTTGTACTACCACAATAAAATTTTGTTCAAAATCATATTTTTTTCAAAAATTTCAAAACATTTTAAAATTCCAAAATTTTAAAAAAATTCATTTTTATTATCACTAATTAGCAGGATGCAAAATATTTAATTTTTTCCACTGAAAATTGTCGAAGTTCCTAAACTTTTCTTTCGGTGCAACACAATCTTTCAACAATATTGATAGGTCTTTCATTGATTCTAATGGTCCCCAAACTTCTTGTAATGATGATGTAAATACAATTTTCATAATTTTCTACTTAACTTTTGGGAAGTAATTCTAGAATGAAGTTGACGAAGAACACTGCATTTATTAAAGTATGACGAAAGACTTTTATATGCACAAATTTAAATTTAATATGTAATTTTTTTTATGTTCAAATTTATTTTTTAGTCAATAGATTTTAAGTTATTATAGATTAATGGTTATTTTCATGATAATCATGTTTATTAATTAAATATTAATTATTAATATTTTAATTTAGTATTTTAATTTTCTAATAATTATATTTTTTTAATATTTTTAAAGAATATATTAAAATTAAATAGTGTAATCTCTATAAAAAATTAATTAATGAGAGTTGTTATGAGAAAAATATTTAATTAAATTTTAAGTCCTCAAAATTCAGATATTTTAGTTGAATTTTATTCTTTTCTTATTGGTATCCAAAATTTAAAATTTTTAATTGAATCTAGTTAATTTTGAAAAATAAATAAATTTTTAAAGAGTCTAATATCCTTCATAGGAGAATATGTAAAAAAGATAAGTATAAAATCTTAATATAAATTTTTTTCACTAAAGATATTATAGGAGAAGTAACTTTTTTAATTATTTTTCGTTATTGAAATTCAAAATAGAGAAAGTCAAAACTTATTTTATGTTATGTAATTTGTTCAAATACGACATCAATAAAATAAAATAAATAATTAATCCCATTTTTCTATAAAAGCTAAACGAATTAATCATCAACCACTGAATGCGTGGATTCAGCCATTTGATCTAATTCTTTTTATATTATATAAAAACACACACATATATATATATATATATATATATATATATATATATATAATATTACATAATCTAACTATTATCAATTAACAATTAAGTTTTAAGAATATAAAAATAAATTATAATCTAAGATGACTAGATCTCTTCTTAATGCATAATATATAAATATAGAACACTTACTCCTCTCATTGATTGATTCATACTTCAACTTAAAAAAAATAAAAATCATACGTTTTTATATTAGCCAAAACGAGTTGTATATATTCGGGATTTAAACCTAACCTCAGTTATACTCAATTCTGTTCACATCATTATCATCTTTTTTATTTTATGAACAAACAAATTCTTGCTTGGAATTCAGGTAAAGCAACCAAAGGAAAAATAGATGAAGTTGATTCCAATTGAATCTCTCTCCTCTAGTATCTGTTTTATTCTAGTAGATAGAAAATAGGTTATTAAGAGGGAAAATATTAGTTTTTGGATGAAGTTGGATTAAATTATGAGCATGCAAAACTTTATTTAGAAAAATAATATTTTTTTGATAAATAATTCTTCATATAAAAATATCAAACTTAGGTCATGTATTGTGATATATCTATTTGAGAATTTTGGAAACAGTAATATATTTATCATATATTATCCATAGTGACATAAACGACAACATTGTTGACTAACTGTGTAATATCATTTGTACTGAAGTATCTTAAAATTTCTTCTGCTATTGATATGCTAACTAAAACTGGAATGTGTCATGTGATGCTAAAATAAGTCAAATGTTCCATCAACCAAGGGTGTTCACTGAATGAGTTTAGTCAAACCAATAATCAATCTTTACCCAATATTTTAATTAGGCTTTTGAATAATTTGAACATTGATTAATCCATCTAGTCCAAACTAATTAATGGTGGGTGGGATCTGGAATGGAAATATATTTATGGGAAAAACACACATTCAAGCATATATACTTAAGTCATAAAATTTTAAAGTAGAAATGTAAAAGGTAAAAAAATATTTTGTAAATATATATTTTATTGTACTAAACCATAACAATATAAATGTATTAACTTTCTAGGCAAACATAAAATTCAAGTTAGAAAGTTATTATTATTATTATTATTATTATTATTATTATTATTATTATTATTATTATTATTATTATTATTATTATTATTATTATTATTATTATTATTATATAATTAT
>Ga0209700_107795_pt1 | contig 14619 bp, 8 predicted proteins | sample SiratroredBW_FD_187528 | JGI IMG/M metagenome (GOLD analysis project Ga0209700, IMG submission 187528) | Root nodule microbial communities of legume samples collected from California, USA - Siratro red BW (SPAdes) (version 2) | ecosystem: Host-associated > Plants > Roots > Nodule | place: USA... | reverse complement strand
AAATATATACAAATATAAATATTATATATATATATATATATATATATATATATATATATATATATATATATATATATATACATATATAAAAGAGGTTTTAGATAAATAATTGTCCTATGAAACTAAGGTTATTTTAAAAAATATAATTAAATAAGTAATTGAGTTAACAAACATAACAATAATTATTAAGTTAATTTTTAAAATGTACATTAAATAAGTAATTGAATTAACAAACATAATAATCAACAATTGATAGTTAACTAATAATCAACCTCACCATTATTAAGTTAATAATTATCATTTATCACTCTCCAACAATGACAAGTAATTCTTTAAATTGAAATCATTTTAAAATTTTAAATTATACTTTCCATTTTCAAAATACATTTATCCTAGTTTTAATATTTACGGGTTAAAACTAAATTATGTAATTTTGTAGAAAAAAAAATACATTAACCGTATTTAATTTAATTTGAATTCTTTTAATTTAATTAAATTATTTTGATAAAGAAAATAGTTTAATTTGAGTAATCAATATAAAAAATATAAATATCAAATCAAAAAATTAATAATAAATATTTATTATTGTTAACCGAGAAAAATACTTTTTATTAATCTATTCTTTCAACACCTTAGAGAATAACAAACTTGCATTTAATTTGTTTTTCTACTCTTGTAAGTTGAGATTGAAGTCACTTCAAAAACGGAATCCGCGAAATTTGTAATTTTTTATTTTATTGTTATATCTGATTTCTTTTCTGTTTCTCGTATTTAAATTTAATATCATTTTCCTTTAAAAATCAATATTTTATATGAGAATTATAAACTGACAATTTCAAAATCTTATAAATTTTAAATATTAAAAGCGAATAAATTCTTGAATTTTTCCCATACATCAACAGCTTGTATATGCAAAAAGGCGAACACTTTTTTATTCAAAAAATAGGAAAAGAAAAATCAATTCAAATCGCATTTCTTTTTCTCTCAGCCTTTGCGTGCTGTCTTCATCGTTCTTCTCTTCTTCCTCGCTCTTCCCTTCGCCACCATCAAAAGCTTCAAATCAGAACCGTTCAATTCAAACCTCCAAACCCAAAACAAAACGAAAAAACCCTAATCTCATGTCATTTCAAGCTTAATTAACCTAATCCGATCCTAATTAAGCCATGGAATTATCCTAATTAACGGTTCTCCGGTTTCTGCAAACCCCCGAGTCCTTAATTCTACCAGCGATGCCGACGGTGGCCGTCAAACTCTACAGCGTCTTCTTTAAGTTTCTCCTAAAGAACCGTTTGCAGAACCGGATCCAAGCCCAGGCCGAAGAATCCAACCCGTTCGGTGTTACGACCCGACCCGGCGAGTCCGTCGCCGCCGCCAACCCCTCCTTCACCGACGGCGTTGCTACCAAAGACATCCACATCGATCCCCTGACCTCCCTCTCCATCCGAATCTTCCTCCCCGATTCCGCACTCTCGCCCGAACCTAATTCCAAGCCTATCTCCAAATCGGAACCTGGATCCGCGGGGAGCCACGAAACGGCGTCGTCGCGCGCGGTGAGGCGCAACAGCTACGAGCCCTCGGTGTTTTCTCCTCGGGAGGAGACGCGGCGGAGCAGCGCCGGCGAGTACCGGGGGTACTCGCCGGCGCCGGACGGTCGCCGGAAAAAGTTGCCGGTGGTGTTACAGTTCCACGGCGGGGGGTGGGTGAGTGGGAGCAATGATTCGGTGGCGAACGATTTGTTCTGCCGGAGGATCGCGAAGCTCTGCGACGCGGTGGTGGTGGCGGTGGGGTACCGGCTGGCGCCGGAGAATCGGTTCCCGGCGGCGTTTGAGGACGGGTTGAAGGTGTTGCATTGGCTGGCGAAGCAGGCGAATTTGGCGGAGTGTAGTAAGTCGTTGGGAGGGAGGAAATTGGAGGGTCATCACAAGCATATTGTTGATTCTTTTGGAGCCTCAATGGTTGAGCCTTGGTTGGCTGCTCATGGAAATCCATCAAGGTTGCAACTCACTTTTTTGTTATCACCTCTCGTTTGATTTATTTTATCGTTAATTTTGTAGATTGATCTGTTTGTACATTTTGTAGTTTAAGATTTGGGGTGATACTGATAGGAATGTGATGATTCTTGTTGTGATTGAAATGAATGGTGCGGTGTTTTCTGTTTTCTGTCTTCATTGTCTTTTTGAAGTGTTGATAGTGATTAGAGAGTGTAGAACAGTGTATTAATTTGATCGAGGCATATATGAGTTAGGAAGGAGGTGACAGATTTAGTAGTAGTGGGGTTTTCAGTTTGATAGCAGCATGTTTTGGTTGGGATTGTTAATCTGATGGTTATCAACGCGAGACTGATTTTGGTCCAGTTTAGATAAAAGTTATTCCGTACTAGTTATAGAAGACAAAAATAAAAAGGGTAAAATGAATTGAGTTTCTCCTAGAAACTCTTTTACATAACTTCTCCAAAGATTGCGGGCATAAGTTGATTTTAACATGGGAGAAGTTTGATTTTTTTTCCCTTTTTATTTTCTGTTGCTGTAAGTGTTTATGGAAAAATTTATCTAAAAGGAATCTTAGTGTTGTCTAGGAAGATTTCTTTAGAGTTATTCTTTCACTTTGTTTTACGTGTTTGATCTAGACTCATTTTAGGGAAGTTTCAGACCTTCAAACAATAATATGTATTCAGCTTTGTTTTACTGGTTAACCTGTTGCCCTCTTGAGTTTTCTTGAATAAAATTACTTTGTGATGCATCTTCATGTTCCAAACGTATAGATCTGTGCATATACGTGGTTTGGGATCTCAGTTGTTGCACAGACTAGAGCGAGCATTCTGTTTTATGTGATGAAATTGCTTATTTTTGGGGTGCATGAGTTATGGTATGTTGTTCTAGTAGATATGTATCTTTTTGCTTGGTAGAATAACATATTTGCCCATCTCACTTTCCAAATTGGGATTGGTTTCTGTATGTAGAAGGAGTGAGCTTCAGTTTTCATCTTATCTAAGACATTATATTTGTTGGCATGAATTCAACGACTTTTAGATTGTGTCTGTAGCTAATTATCCTGGTTCTTTTAACTTAACATTCTAGATAAGCTGATTCTTCTCGTTGGAAGGAGTAAGCTTCATTTTGCATCTTATCTAAAGACATTATGTTCGATGACATGAGTTCATTCACTTTTAGATAATGTCTGTAGCTAATTAACCCAGTTCTTATAACATAGCATTCTAGATATGCTGAAAAATACAAATGGCATTGAGAGAGAGAGAGTGAGAGAGGAGTAAGGTGACCATGTCGGGTGGATGTCAGTCGATGGTAGCACAGGCCATCCTGATGGAAATTAGAGGGTTTTGATGATAAAGGAAAAAAGACTGGTGGACCTAACGTTCTGAAACACTAGTTTATGTGAACCTTTTTTTTCTCTTTGGATTTGACCTTTTGTTGGTCTTGGTCTGATGATTTCTTTTCTATATTGCCAGTATCAGATTTCAGTTTTTTTTTTTTTTTTTTTTTTTTTTTTTTTCTTTTTTTTTTGTTTTTTTTTTTTTTTTTTTTTTTTTTTTTTTTTTTTTTTTTTTTTTTCTGTTTTTTTTTTTTTTTTTTTTTTTTTCTGAATTTTCATTCCATTTTATGTGCTAGTTTCTTTTCTTTTCTTATCTTTGCCGTTTCCTATATGTACATATATAATAGCGTCCCATCCATCCCTTTGGAATTTCTGAGTTTAGAATTTTGTGTTAAAATACATATTTGAAAGGTACAGGAATTTGTCTCAACTTTGGTGATGCTAGTGTTTTCCAATATATGAACGTAGAGATAACACTTACAATTGACCACTAGTATATTGATTAAACTACATGTACTTATAACGAAACCTATTATAATATGCACTTCTCAGTTCACATGAAGCTTCCATTTTCTCATTTGTAGGGATCTTAACCATTTTGGCGTCATGTCTTTCTGGGCTCCTTTTTATGCACTGTTTTAGAATTCATCTTGGTTTTGACCAAGAATTTCTGATCTTGTTGAATCTTTTCTGTGTATATATCTATAAACCTACATTAAGATTTATTGGTGTCTTTCTTTAACAACTTCAATACTGTTTGGGAATCAATCTTATTCTGATTAATTTCCTGTTGTTAATATTCTATATTTAAATTTTTCTTGAAAATGGAATTTTTCAAATAGTAAATTACTTTTTAAAGCATATATTAGAAGGCACTCGGCATCTAAGTGATTGCTTTTGTTTTGCTTGACTATTGCATCATTGATTTTGCAAAGCTTTTATCTACCTCTTTGGACATGGACGTAAATATTTTGGAATGCTATGCCTCTTCATAACTGGTCTTGTTTGAAACTGAAAAAAGAAAAAGAGAAAGAAAGTTGAAGGGTAACTTGGTTTGTAGATAAGCTGTTGTGTTGTATGTTACGCAATGTTTTTTTGTCGGGAGTTATGTGATTCACTTATTCACTGCTTAACCTTTCACCTTTTTTCTTTGGTATTAGATGTGTTCTTCTTGGTGCGAGTTGTGGTGCAAATATTGCAGACTATGTGGCTCGGAAAGCTGTAGAAGCAGGTAAACTTCTGGACCCTGTCAAGGTGGTGGCACAGGTCCTGATGTATCCATTTTTTATTGGAAGTGTGCCCACTCATTCTGAAATAAAGTTGGCAAACTCTTACTTTTATGACAAGGCCATGTGTATGTTAGCATGGAAACTATTTCTACCTGAGGGGGAGTTTAGCCTAGACCATCCAGCTGCCAATCCCCTTGTCCCAGGCCAGGGTCCTCCTTTAAACAAGAGACCTCCAACATTGACAGTGGTGGCAGAACACGACTGGATGAGGGACCGTGCCATTGCATATTCAGAGGAGCTTAGGAAGGTCAATGTTGATGCACCTGTTTATGAGTATAAAGATGCAGTCCATGAATTTGCAACACTTGACATACTTATCAAAAGCCCTCAGGCCCAGGTTTGTGCTGAGGACATTGCCATCTGGGTCAAGAAATATATTTCCCTTCGCGGCCACGAATTCTCATATTGAGTAGGATATACCAGAAACTAAGAGGATGGTCAGTGAGAAAACTTTCCCTCATCTTTGAAATTATCTTAATACATGCCTAGGGGGTATGTGATTATATCACAAGATTTGTTTCGATGGTTGACAAGGTCCTGTTGTCCTCGTTGTTGACCGGTTCCATGTTCCCTCCACCTGTCAGTTCTTGTTGTAAGATAGAGTTGTTCGAGAGCGGATTAGTTGAGCTAGTGAGAGATCCTTTCACCTTATTCACACTGCATTTGGAAGCCCCTGTTTCACTTTTCCTTGTGTATTATGATGTACTATTTCTCTCCATATAAAATTTAGTCATCAATTCTTTTAGCATTAGGGCATCCAAATCAAGCAGTCTCCAGTCTATTCTTTTTTTCCGGTACGGCCCTTGAAGTAGGAGTTCATTGTTAATTAATTTTGTACAAGAGACAATCTTATTGTTCTTCGATATCATTAAGATTTCAGATTAAAAAAACCAATTTCCCATAAGATTCGTTTAGTGATAGTCTATGGAGTTTCTTTAATAATATTAGCTAAAAGCTAGAGCCGATTTTGCTTAGTTTACTTTGTTGTGCACAATGTTCCCAATCAAGGAAATTATATTCCATCGTTATCTTCTTGATTGTTAACTTTTACACGTTCAGCAACTATAAATATGCTATGATCTTCACTGGATTGACTCGGCTATTATCACAAATCTTGAGGTAATTGCCCACATATATCTCCTCCCCTTGAATTCCTGGGGCAGGGGAACCATATGGAGGTTGAATCCAGATATTGAACCTCTCAAAGAGATGGTATTGGCTGTTTATCATGGTTAAATCTTAAAACCATCTCCATACCCAAGCCAAATAAACCAGTTTGGCTTGCTGGTGTCAGTATTGGAAGCACTTTGAGGGCATGGGAGCCACCACTCTGATCCAGTGGGGTCTTGACAGGTTCATAAATCTGTCACATATTCTGGTCTTATTTGCTTTGGTGGAATCTCTGTTGACTGTTCTGTAACCATGACTTTACCAACCGAAATTATGGTTGCCGGAAGTGTATTTCTTTCTGCACCCTTTAAAAATCTTATCTCACCCCTTTCTGTTTCAGAATGACTATTTTGAAATGTAGATCTATATTTGGGAATATCCATTCTGGAATAGAAAAGAGTGAGCCAAAGTATTTATAGTGTGCAGGAAGTTGGGGCCATGTGGGAAGGGTCTCGTGTTTCTTTCCACACCAAACCGATCTTACGAAAATCGAAGAGAATCAGTTGTACTTGTACATTATGTATCATATAACGTATTTTACACCTTGTTTGAGGAAGGTGAAAATATAGTTTGCTGAATATGTATGTGTTTGTGTTGACTTGTTACCCAAAAAATTTCTAAAATATTTGTGGGAATAAGTTCCTCTATTGTGATAGGTTTACTAACTTTTTTTTAATCTTATTAGTGTGTTAGATATTTTTTAATTTTAGTAACTTACTATTTTTCACGTTGAATTTGGTCCAATCTAAAAAAAAATTAATATAATCTTTTCGAAAAGAAATTGATGGTAATGATGTTAGTTTACAGTGACATTTCATATTCATCTTGCGAATAATGAATGACACGTCATTATAATTTCGATATCATTAATTTGAGAGAAGAGATTACCCCTAGATTGAAAATTTTCATACCAATAAGAAAAAATGAGAAAAGAAATATTAATTCATTACAATACTATCTATACTTACGTGGAATTTAGTAATTTAAGATTTTGAAATAAAAGAATATTTTTTTTTATAAATATTTAATATGAATTTACTTTATAACTGTACTATATCAAGGAATACGATAGTGTGGCAAAGAAGGAAAACTTTATTAGATAATCATGTAGAAGTATTTGCAATGATACTGTGTCTTGTAAGTGCTATGTCTTTTGTGTACATTCTCTTTTACTATTTCTTTTCTTCATAAACATAATTAATTTTATTAGTTACTGTAATGAATAATTACAAATATTATAAAAGTTAATACAATATAACTTTTTTATGCATACACTTTTTTATAATTTTAATATAAATGTATTAATATTTTTATTATAATAATTATTTTTTAGATAAATAATTGATTTAGTAGAATAATTATTAACATATTTTATTTTTATTACAATAAAAACTTACATCGTTAATTTTATTTAAACCTTTTTAATAATTAAGGTAATTCAACATATATTTTATCTTTAATAATTGTCATGTATTTATTAAAAAAAATTAAAATTAATATATAAGCAATCTTGAAGGAACTTTTATTTTCTTTTATAAATTTAGAATTTTTAGTGTTTCATTAATTGAATTAACCTTAATTCTTCCTTTAATAGATACATTTGACAATATAATTAAAGGAAAAAATATATATAACTATTAAGGAAGTTCAAATAAAATTAACGGAATTAAAATTTTTATACTAATATCATAAGTTTTTTTACTATACTAAAAATAAATATTATAAGTTTTTTTTTACTATACTAAAAATAAAAGTATGTATGATACTTATTATACTGAAACAATTATTTATTTTTAATTTTGAATTAATTTTTTATGTACATATTGTTTTTATTATTAAGATGAGAATTTTGTTTTATATTTTTTTTTTGGTGTATACATTTTCTATTGTTATTAACTTTTTTCATGCTAATATTTGTTAATCGACATTTTAGCTTTTATGAAAGATTGAAAATATTTTTATTATACAATTATAAAAATTAATGAAAAGTAAATTATTTTTGTTACTATATTTTTCATATATTTTATTACTATTTTTTATTTTATTTATATTTGGTACTTATTTTTTATTATAATAATAACAATATCAATATTTTTAATTATGTTTTTATTATTTTCTATACAAATATATAGACGTAAGAGACAAGAGCACCATTATTTCTCCTGGAGTATATAAATGGATTGGGTGTGTAATCTCACATCTTTTAACTTTATAACAAGATGTGATCACTTATTTCATATATAAATGTATCTTTTTTTTTTTTTTTTTTTTTTTTTTATGGTTATACAATGATTTGGATGTGTATAATAATGAGTTGAATCTCAATTTATGGTTTACCAGGTTAGATTGAGTTGGATTATATTTAAATTTTCTATTACATGATTCATTCACCACTACCACCAGCATCAACAAATTTTGATTATCTACCAAGTGTTACAACTAACACATGAGGGAGTTTGTTACGTGATTATGAAGTCAATCATGTTACATAATTTTGCTGTGTTTCCTTTATTTTGTGTATAAAACAACTACTCTATATTATCAAAATGCATTCCAATATTTTTTTCTTATGGTATCTAAAACCTCTTTCTTTGTGAATTTTGTTGTGAAACTCTAATGATGAAAAATTCAAACTATAATAGTTCAGAATCATGGAATACTACTATTCTTGATCTTTCTCATCATCTGACAAGTCATTATTATGTGTACCCAAGTGAATGCCCTTATAGTGTTTCTGTCACACCTGAGCCATTCATATACTAGAATGGCACGTTGAGCTTTGATTGTGAAGAACAAATACAAATTTATTTATGGAATTATTCTGGTACCACTTGTTACTAATTCACACTTTTTTTCCTAGGACAGATGTAACAATTTAGTGCATGGATCATGAATTTCATCTTCCCATCAATAAGAGTGTTGTTTTCATGGGAAATGTTATATATATCTAGTTTGATATAATGGAACAATTATTGCAAGGAGATTTGATTTGTGTTTCAGAGCTTCAATAGGAAATCCATAATTTCAAGCAAGGACCTCTAAGCATAACTGAATTTTTTACTAAGTTAAAAAGGCTTTTGGAGGAGCTTGAATGTTATAAGCCAATTTTTACTTGCACTTATTATGTTCGATGTAATTTCCAAGCAATGAGGAATGCAAGAAATTCCAAGCACCAAGATATAATTATTCAGTTTTTGAATGGTTTGAATGATTATTTTAGCATTGCTAAATTTCAGATTTGTTGATGAATCATTTACCTTCTATGAACAAAGCTATGATAATTCAACATGAAAGACAAGGTAACACAAATTTTGATGAAGAAGCCAAAGTGTTTGCTAGAATCACTAATAATAGAAAAAACTTTGGTATAGGCAAAGGAAAAAGGCAATAATAGGGGAAAGGTTTGTTCTCATTGTGGAAGAAATAGATACACCATTGATGTGTACTATATGAAACATAAGACTCCTCTGAACATTGGTTCCAAAAATAATCCTACGATACACAATATTATCCAAGAAGAGGCTTAGCATTAGTCAAGAAAAGACAATTCAAGAAATACTTAACAAGTTATCACTCAAGAATAATCAAAAACTTTCTAGCAACAACAATCGAATTTGCAAGCTTCTTCAAGCCACACTTAAAATCAAGCTAGCACTAGCTTGTATACATTATTTGATCCATTCTCAAGTACAATCTGCATTTTTATCTTGTCCATAAAATCAATATTCTAACTCTTAGATATTAGATTGAGAAGTCACAAATCATATATGTTATACCTTCACATTATTTGATACCTTTCATGAAATTAAGCCTTTTAGTGTAACTCTACCTAATGGATATAAACCATTGGCCAAACTTTATGGTATAATAACTTTCTCTCTTACCCTTAATTTGAAAAATGTATTGTTTATTATAGAATTCACTTTTTACTTTATTTGTGTAAAATTATGTCAAAATTCTAATTGTCTTTGATAGAGGAACCTTCTTAATGCTTTGCTCCTTGGAACTCCACTTGAAGTTGTAGAGTATGGTGGAAGTTTTGCACCAAACCAATGAGTGGAAGAAAGCCCTTCACACACCCGGAAGCAAGAAAGATGAAGATGGATTCGTGAAGGTGAAGCGGAACTACAAGAGTGATGGTGAAGCTTGCGGTAGAAGCTTCAATGGAAAGATAAGCTAGGTGATGAAGGAGTTATTGGAGGAGGTTAGGTCAACCACCAAGAACTCTTCAAGGTTTCTCTAGAGAAGAAAATTCAAAGGAGAGCTTGATAATGAGCTGAAAATTCTACAACATGTCATTACTTAAATCAAGCATATTTTACATGGTGTCTATACATGTATTTATAGAAAAAGAGTAGGAGAAGAAGCTTGTGGTAGAAGTTTCACTAAACCTAGCGTGAGATGTAAGCTACCTCTAACCCTAGCTTCTTCAGAACAATTCCTTGCTTTCCACTCAGCTGCTGCCACATGTCATACTCTAAATGGTTGACACAATGGTTGGGTGTGTCTTTATTGATGTATTGGGACTTCTCTACGTTGCTTGTACCAAGGGAGAGTGCTTACGACTATTTAATGCATGGATTGCATGCTTAGTTATTTTCAAGAGAAAACATAGTTTGAATTTGATGATTGGTGACTATGGTAGAATTTGTAGGGAAGTGCAAAATGTGGTAGGCACAAAAGTGCATCTCAATAGCCTTTATTGGAGTGGTTTCCACGTTCATCTTTATCATTGGTGCATGGTGCAGCCCCACGTAGCTTTCCTTCTCACTTTGTATATTTAAATGGACCTTACCTTCATATTGAAAAGCCAAATGACATCTTTATATATATTGAAGCAGACCCCACCTTCATCTTGGAAAGTCCAATGTTTTGCATTTCTTAGAATAACCATGTAATTCACCCTCCATGTAGGCCATAGGTGAATCTTCTATTATTTCCTAAAAATTAAGTCCAAATAGCAAAAATTAGAATACACAAAAGACCAAACACATATACCAAATTAAAATCTAAACTATACTATCATTTTGGGTTAGACCGTATTCTATTAGTCTTTCAAGTTTTTCTTTTAAAAACATCAATTGTAAGATGTGAAATCCATGAGGATGATTGGTTGGCTAAACAAGTGGGATGTTTGAACTTGTTGATAGTTAAGACTCAAAAGAAAGTGATAAAGGTTAATGTTATGATAGAAAACATTCCAAAATCAAGTTTGTGACACTTTAGATTGGGGTACTTTTCACACGAGATATTAGAAATTATAACAAGGAAAAATCCTATAATTTTTATAAATAAAGATGTCATTTATGACATTTGTCATTTGACAAAGCAAGATATTGCTTGTTTTGAGTGCAAGAAGCCTAGGCACATGAGGTTGGAGTGCCCAAAGCTCATATCCAAGAAGAGTGTGATGACTACGTGACAAGATTCAGACTATAGGTCAAACTTTAGTTCAAACAAGAATGCAAATATATGTTTAGTGACAGACATAAACAAAGAGGTATATCTCAATCTTATCTCTGACTTTCTTTCTACTTTTGAATATGATGATGTAGATGAGAATGATCTCCCTTATGAAGATTTATTCAACAACTACAATTTAATATCCAATCACTATTTAAAACTAAAGCAAAATTTAAAATTTTGCTTATATAAAATGAAATGCTCACAAAGAAAAAGGTGTAACTTATAAAGTTAAATAATTTTTTTCTTTTGGATTATCAATCATGACGACGAATAACCTAATATAAGAAGAATAACCTAATATAAAATATATTATAGGTTGTAATAATTTATCAAGTTGTCATTCCTATGATAAAATTAAATCCTTAAAAACTATATTTTATTTAATTATAATATATTATGTTTGAATGAGATATATTTAATAAAAGGAACTTAAGTACACTAAATTTTTTAAAACTCATAAATAGAAAATATTTTTTATTTAAAAAAAAATTGAAGCTATAAGTACAAACGACGTGAATAACATTATTACAATTTATAATATTGAAGAGACAAATGGATTAGTGAGAAAATAGATAAGGAAAATAATAGGAACGACAAAATATTATTATATGTGTGTCCAAAATAGATACTTAATTTCTATTTTAACTATAATGTTTAAAACAAAATTATAAAATAGATAAAATTATTACTTAATGTGAATTTTTTTAATTAATATTATATATAAATCTTATGAATTTCAACTATTTTATTATTTATTAAACATATATAAATAATATTAATTTCAACTATTTAATGTTTTACAAATTATTTTGGTCTAATACACGTACGGAGAGCGAAAGAGTAAACTAGTAATAAATTACATTACTATGAGAAATTTTGATTAGAAAATAAAAATTAAGTCAAATGAAGAAAACATTTTGATCACAAAGTCTGAAATACATTATGTTTTTGTATTAATACTTTTATAAAAGAATTAATATATATTTAAATTGAAAATAGTATATTACTTTATATTTTTAATAGTTAAGTTTGTCCTTTTGACTTTTATTTTATTTTTAGCTCTTAATTAATTGACTTATACCGATTCTACATGAAAGTTGTTATCTTATGAATTTTATAATTCAGTGACGTAAGTTCTTGAAACTTTCTTTCGAAAGCCACGGATTTTTGTGGTTCATGAATCACACAGCTTACACCTATATATAGCTATGAGCATGTTCTTCCATTGTCACTTTATCTTTTCTCAACACATTCATTGCTGCCTTCTATTACACTTTTTCTTTTTGTGTTAGCTAAACTAGAAGAGAGATCATGGCTCCAAAGATCAAGATTGGCATCAATGGTACTCCAATAACACCATTTTTTTTACAACCTTTTTGGATTTCTGTATCAAATTTGCTCAACGTGTGAATTTTTTAATCATTGATAAAGAGATGTGTACTTTATCTTTTGACAATATTAAAAACCTAATAATTAATCATATGCAATGTTGAACACTTTGCTTTGAAGGATTTGGAAGAATTGGTCGTTTGGTTGCTAGGGTGGCCCTCCAAAGAGATGACGTAGAGCTTGTTGCTGTTAATGATCCTTTCATCACAACTGATTATATGGTAAATAGAGTTGTTATTAGTTCTACATGTTTCTTTATTAATATTTTGGATGCAGTTAATGTGATTTAATGATGTTGTTTAATTTTTGCTACTATGTTGCTAATATGGTGTTTAATTGAATTATGTTTGTTAGTTGATTATCCTAATGCTCTCTCTTTTTTAGGTTAAATTGGCTTATTTTTTCTTTTTGTCATTTAAACGACTAGTCATATAACTCTCATTATTTGTACAATTTTGATAAGTACTACTTTATTTGGTTTGATAGTTTTAATCTTGATTCAAAATTGAATTTTGTAGTCATGGCATTTGTTCAATTCTAGTAATAAAATATTACTAACTTTTTTTTAATTTTTTTTTTACAGACTTACATGTTCAAATATGATACTGTTCATGGACAATTCAAGAACTGTGAGATTAAGATGAAGGATAGTAAAACCCTTCTCTTTGGTAGTAGCTCTGTCACTGTGTTTGGAATCAGGTATAGTTTAATTTTATTTATTGATTAAATTAGATAAAATGTGGATTCAATTTTACCAATATATATATATATATAATGGACCAATTTCATAGGTTATATTTGTTTGAATTTGATTAGGAACCCAGAGGAAATTCCATGGGGTGAGGCTGGAGCTGATTTTGTTGTTGAATCCACTGGAGTTTTCACTGATAAAGACAAAGCTGCTGCTCACTTGAAGGTTTGTCAACACTCATTAAAATTTCAAATCAGATGATGTTGTGGATCATTTACAAATAAGATTACCAATATCCACTTTTTCTGGTAAAAATGAGAAGGGGAAAATTTTCTAAATGATAATTTGGCAAACTTTGTTTATAGTATGTTTAGTTTCATGTTTGATTTGTCATTATGGAATTGATTATAATTTCATACTTAATTAAATTGAAAAATCTGGATTTCCCATTAGATAATTTTTTCTTAGAGTTTTATCACTTGTTTTATATAAAAACATTAAAACAACTCTATCATTATTATTGATTTTGTAAAATCAATTTCACTTAAAATTATATATATGCCTCCATGCCCATTCAAACATATAATCAAACATGATTTGAGTATCTAGACATATTAGTGGTAGAATGTTGAAAATCTTCATCTTACTTAGGTATTTCTAGATGTTCCTTTAATTCCTTTTATTGTCAAGAAAATATTTCATCAACTACCATGTTAATTTATTGTGGATTTTTTTAATTCTCATGTTCGATCCTTTTTCTTAATTGTTTGATCAATTAGGGAGGTGCAAAGAAGGTTGTTATTTCTGCACCAAGCAAGGATGCTCCAATGTTTGTTGTTGGTGTCAATGAAAAAGAATATAAGTCTGACATTACCATTGTTTCTAATGCTAGTTGTACCACCAATTGTCTTGCTCCACTTGCAAAGGTAATTTCTTATGGTCTATTGAATTTGCATTCTCATTATACACACAAACAAACTCCAAATTAAGTGACAATGTCCGAATATATTTAGGTTATACATGACAAATTTGGAATTGTAGAAGGCCTCATGAGCACTGTTCATTCCATTACTGGTAAGTGTATAATGTTTACATTCCTTTTGGTTTCATATGATTCATTATTTAAACAATTTGTCTTGGTATATTACATAGCCACTCAAAAGACTGTTGATGGACCATCAATGAAGGATTGGAGAGGTGGTAGAGCTGCTTCCTGCAACATCATTCCTAGCAGTACTGGAGCTGCTAAGGTATCTATCATAGAATGCAAGTAATGTGATATAT
>Ga0209700_107792_pt1 | contig 14625 bp, 6 predicted proteins | sample SiratroredBW_FD_187528 | JGI IMG/M metagenome (GOLD analysis project Ga0209700, IMG submission 187528) | Root nodule microbial communities of legume samples collected from California, USA - Siratro red BW (SPAdes) (version 2) | ecosystem: Host-associated > Plants > Roots > Nodule | place: USA... | reverse complement strand
TTTTTGCATGCATGATTTCATTAAAAATTCTATGTTGCATATAACTGTCGCATGTTACTTTCCAACACCAAATTTGATATATACCCCAATCCTTAAAGCCCAGGCTTTAAACCTGGCACCGTTCCTCAAAGCCCAGGCTTTAAACCTGGCACCGTTCCTCAAAGCCCAGGCTTTAAACCTGGCATTGTATCTCAAAAGCCCAGGCTTTAAACCTGACATTGTATCTCAAAAGCCCAGGCTTTAAACCTGGCACTGACACCATTCAATTACTTTATTTTCAAACATAAACTTTCAAAAATATAAATCAAAACAACCAACAATCTTATCATCAAAGAACTACGTAACCCTGATTCTCCACCCTTAAATGGAGATACGTAGGAGCAAGGTCAAACCTTGTCGGGTTCCCTAAAACAAAAAAAATATTTTGTTTGTTTTATTTAATCTCTTTCTTGGGAAAATAAATATTTTAAAAAAATCACACTCAGATTACTTATTTAATTAAAGGTACCGTCTTAGGACGGGCGTTGTGGGGGTGCTAACACCTTCCCCACACGTAACCGACTCCCGAACTCTAAATCCGGTTTGCAAACTTGCCTTATCTTGTTTTTGGTTTTCCATAATTTTTCCTAATAAACTATGGTGGCGACTCCTCTGTTTTGAAAACGAAAATTATTTTTTGTTCGCCGTCCCCGTCGTGACCCCGGTTGTGACACCCCTATTTTCTTTTGAGTTACAGGAGGTCACAATGGAGTAATACTGCCCAATTTTCTTCTAAGTTATGGGAGGTCATGATGGAGTGACACTGCCCCATTTTCTTTATCTTTGTTTTTCGCGTGGGCGATTAGTTGAGTGACTGAGCATTTGACAATATATTTTGGACAATCGAGAGAGATTTTCAGTGAAGTCTTTTCATTAATAAACTGGTGGTACTTGAAAAAGATACAAGTAGTCATTGTATTACTTTGGACTTTAATTGAAATAAAACTTTAACTGTGTGCCATTCCACGTCCTGGGTACTGGTTTTCCAGGCGAGGTCTCTAGGCGGTATGTTCCTTTTCTAGCTAGGCTCTGAACACGAAAGGGTCTCTCTTAGTTGGACGAGAATTGGGCTCTAAACCATACCTTATTGGTTTCGACCGCCATGTTGTCGGCTTGCTCACGACTCACACTCGGGGAGGTGAGTAGTGTAGGAATTTGGCTGGCCTAATTTCTCTTGACTTTGCAAACAATGTGGGTGGGGTCTATTATCGCTCGCCTTGGTCATCTTCGGGGCTAACTCAGTCCTGACTTGGTTTCAAAATTCTCTCAACTCCTCAAGTTGCATGAACTTAGCTGCTCTCTTCCTCAACTTGTCGAGGTCGGATGCGAGTTTCTTGTAAAGGCTATCAACAAACGGTCCAGGATGTAGGGTGGTAACCATGTGATGTAGAGCCACCTCTGGGTTGAGGTCTCGAATCTACAAAGCCAACTTCCCAAATCTCTCCATGAACACTTGTAATGATTCTCCTTTCTCTTGTCTAACGTTTACAATTGCCAACGATGTCAAGTGATGAGACTTGCAGGTGGCAAACTGCATGCTGAAACGTCCAACCAGGGTCTTAAAGGAGTCGATGGAGTATAGTGGTGATCGGGTGAACCATCTTAGAGCAGTTCCCTTTAAAGAGGTTGGGAACACTCACTCTGCAAAATACGGTCTCGTCCACGGTGTATAGGCTCATCTGTGTAACATAAACATCTATGTGCTCGTCAGGATCGATTGAGCCATCACCGGTCCATGTTAAGTCCCTTCCAATGGGCTAGTAACTCCACGCTCAATATGCTTTCAACGAATGGTTGTCATCCTCCTCCCATACAGGAGGTATTCTCTGAATTAGAGGGGGATTCTTCTTCCTCTGTTTCAACCTCCTTGGTGAGTGCACGGGATCGGCCAGAGTGTGATATCACTTTAGTTTTTTCCGCTCTCTGCCTCGATGGTGTCGGTCGTTCTCCGTACAACTTCTTCATATCTTCATTTTCTTTATTAAGGACACGCATCTCCTTCTCATTCTTTTACTTCATCTTCGACCATCTCGCGTTGCAGTTACAAGAGTAGAGTCATTGGCTCTATGCTTGCCATTGTGCTCTCTCGTCTTTGATAGTGAACTTGATTATAGGTTGATATCATTCGAACTTTCAACTTACACCTTCTGGCCCCACGATTGGCGTTAATTATTCTTACAGAGGCCTGGAGGGTCTTCGGTCTCAGCAGTAATCTTCGGTCTTAGGCGTAGTCACCGGTCTCGAATGTAGATCTCAATCTCAAATGTGGTTCTTGGTTCCTAGCAGAGAGTGAAAAGACACCTGCAAAATATACTCCGATGACAAAGTTAATATATAAATATCGGACTAACAGCTTAAGAAATTAAATTTACTTATCTTAACTTAAGCTCGTTTATATTATATTTATAAGACTCTATAAAAATATTATAATTAGTCGAGATTTTCGAACAAAAATAACTTTTGCCAATATGCTCTTTTCAATAATTGACTAACGAGCTAACACGACTGCGTGTGACCGAATACATGTCAATCAATACTCGTTAACATTCAATCATCACCGTGCCTAACATTCAATCATGACCGTGCAATGCTTGGCCTGGCTGTACGTATATAATATGGCTGTACATATATAATAATGGATATTCAACAATTAACAAATTATTTATATAATTTTACTACTGTAGATTTTAATTAAGAGATAATATTAGGGACTAACGTAATAAGCACCCAGATCATCCCTCAAGTAGGGTGCGAGTCATTAATTTTCTTAGTACCTTTTTCAGTTAAAGAATTAACAAGTTGAATGAAAATAGATGAAAGATAAATTAAAAAAATATTTAATCATAAAAAATTCAATAATAAAACATATCACATTAATTTTTTTATGCTATATTTATTTCAGTTGTCCTCTCAAATAAACAACAACATATAATGAAAGAGAGAGAAACATAAGTCAAAAAGTCAATTGATAAAGTCAAAATGTCATTATTGCTTCTTCTATACCAAGTAAGTCTTTATTAATTAGTATTTAATATTTATGGGTTTCTTCTTCCAATGGATCTTGCAACCCACAATTTCACATATTCAACAACCACTAAGATTATAAATTGTCATCAATTATATTATTTTTATAATATTTTTCTTTTGTAACATTCTATATAATGTATTGTTTTTATTTCACTCTTTTCTTTTTCCCTTTATTTTCAAATAAGCATAATAATTTTTTTAACTCCTGAAAATGTTAATTTCTAGTTAGTATTGGATATTAATAAATAAATTAAAAGAGTCTCTTAAAACTAATTTTCATCTCTATATTCGTTTTTCTGGATACCACTTCAAATATTATTATTAAATTTAATTTAATATTTTTATTAAATCAGATTTCACTAAAATTAAAATTGCATTTTAAGCATAACATATAAGAATATTGTTGCAAGTCGTGGTGCAACAACAAAAATAACTAAAAGATATTAGAGTAGCTAGCAATATTTGTTAAACATATCTAGAAAATGTATCTGAAAACACCTTTTGGTTCTATTACATGCACCAAAATGCTAATATCCAATTACGACTATCATAAAAATCAATTATCTATTGCTAATTAAAAACATTACTTATAAATCTTAAAATAATTACCTTGTCTTCAAATAATAAAAGAATGCACATATAATATAAAATATAAGAACTTGTTTTTAGGAACACTAGTAAAATGACAACGAGACATGAGAGTCTGTGATGCAAAGTTTATTATTTCTTTAGTTATTAAAGTAAAATTTCATATTTATTTTTATTTTTTCTAGTACAAAATTTATGTTTCAGTTCTATTCTCATCAAATAACGAGTTTATCTATATTTATATTGTCTTAAATATTAATTGAATATTTTTAAAGAAAATAAAAGTATAAAAAATTATTAATAATTTAATGTAATTTTTTTTATTTTTTCAAAATCTATTTAAAAAATTATAATTATATAAATATCAAATAATTAGAAAAAAATGTAAATAAGTACGTAAAATTGAAATTTCATACAATTACGACATCTACTATTTTAGAAAATGTTCGAAGAGAAATCATAATAAAAATTCTTGAACTGTTACTTGATATAATAATTAGGATTTAAGATTTAAGATAAAAATTACCATAATTATTTATGAGCTACTCTTTGTAAGTAATTAAGCTATAATATTTTTGATATTTTAATATTTAATTATCTACTATTGGTTTCTTTATATTTTGAATTCAACTAATCATTTTAATATAAAATTGAATTATTATTATTATTATTACTAATTTTAATATTTTAAAACGTTGAGAAATATGTAGGACAGTAAATTGTTATAACTTGTGTTGTCGTAACTTCTTTATATTTAAACCTAACTTATAATTATAAACACAATTTATTATTATGATTTTGATATTACTGGTATCCATTTGTAAAATATAATTTTAATCAATATCTAAAATTATTATATATCTTAAAAAAAAACTAAATCATATTCTTAAACTTTAAAGTTAAAAGAATGTTTCATCTGATTAACTTTTTTTTCTTTAAATTTAATATCTGTTGTTATCATATTATAATAATTACTTATTTATATATAACGGTTAAAATAACTTTAACTTTTCTTCACATATATAAATTGATATGGGTAAATTTAAATTATAGTTTTCTTTTACTATTAGAATGCATAGGTAGTAAATTTTCTTTTTATCAAAATTAGTAATAAATTTGTTGTGATCAATATAATAGTTAATTAGAGACTAAAATTAATAACCCATGACCAATTTTAATGATTGACTGCGCCGGAAAATTTGATCACTAAATTAGATTAATCCTTTATAATAATAATAATTAATTTTTTAGCTATTATATTTAATCAACTATTATCATTTTTTTAAAAAAATAAGGATTAATTTTCAGTTACTTGATTTTTGTTATTGAAGATTCGATTACTAAACTAGTTTATAATATAGATAAGGGAGAATCTGTCAAAGATGAATACATTTTTCTTTCATTATTTACCGTTTTCCGTGGAAGTTTGTTTCTTGATAATTTAATATTTTTATTATTTTATCAACTTTGGGATTATTCAACTGTCATAATTTATATACCACAAGAGGATTTGAACAAAAGGTCTAGTTCATGTCTTTTATGTATGCAAGTTTTTATTTTAGATTTGGCTATGGTTCAGAAAAAAAAAATTGATTCTCCTATACATAATAATAGATAAAAAAAGTGTAATTATAATCTTAAGAGATTTTTATTATTAGATCTTATTTCACTTTAAGTAAATTTTGTTTTATTATTTATTTTTAGGATATCCTTCTACCTTTTGCTTAAATACAAAAGTTATATAAATTCTACACCATTTTATAATTTTTATTTACATTTTAATTTTTTATAATTAAAAAGAAATAATGTATACATTATATTAACATTGAAATATTTTTCCATTCCTAAAATTTAGGTATCAAACTAAAGAAAAAATTAAGAGATTTTTTTACTAGATTCAGATTTTAAATTTAGAATTTTAATTATAATTTTGCTTGAAAATGTTTTAGGGATGACAATATCCCTTCTTTGAGAATGACTATGTAGGTGAAACCGTGTAACTGAAGCAATGATTTTCAGTATCAGCTAATTTTATAGGAAAAGTTAAATTTTTTATAATGATTAGATTATATTGGTTTTATTTACTGTCCATTTATAAAATTTATTTTTCCCTTTTATGAGGACTTTATTTTATCAATGAGAAACCTTATATATAATTAAAAAAATTATATTCAAAATATTCATTAATTTATTTAAATTTAATAAGTAATGCAAAATCACATATTTTTTGGAGATGAAATTCACTGTTCTGCCTTTTATGCAGAAACTGTTATACATTAGATATAATTTGCAGATCTTAATTTTACCCAAAACCATATGAGAAAAAAAAATTAAAAATCAAAGCCACTTTTGTTGTGACATGGCTCTGCAAGGTGGAGAATGTACCATCAGTCCACCAACCAGAATCAGTCCTATTTTTTGGAAAAGGAAATAAAAATGAAAGACAGCAATCAATCATAGAGTTTGGTTTTTGGATCATAAAATTGGCCAAGTGAGACAGAGAACATAGGAAACCTGAGGTTAAGAAACAAACCTCTTTCTTATCTTTGTGCCTGCAATTTTCTACATTTATCTAATAATAATAATAATCATCATCACCTTGGACTACTACTACTACCATTTTTTCATTCCATTTCAAACATGATCTCTTATTGTAAAGTACACAACATATATTTATCTTATTAATTATTATTATGGATCTAATCTAATTAATGATACCAATAGTAATTAATAATTAGGAGTTGAAGAGAGAGAACCCTACGGCACTGTGTTTTTCTACGCAACCTTTTCTTCTCCAATGGCGTCTCTCTTCCAATGCAACCATACCCATCACCCCCTTCTTCGTCCCCTCTTCTCCTGATATGTGAGTGCTTCGCTTTTTCTCTCTCTGGAGTTCTTCTGCTGCTACCCACATGATAAAAATCTGTTCTTGATTCCTAGATCCCCATGTTGATGGTGTTTTGGTTTTTGGAAAATTAAGGTGTATTATTTTCCTGTTGATTACTTGAAAACCCCGTGTGATCTGTGTATCTGATTGAGTTTTATTTCATGGGGCTGTGTATATGTGCATTGTAGTTGGAATTTGCTTGTTGATGACGTTGGCATGTTACTGTGTGAACATGCTTGCTGATTATTGTTTTTGCATTATCAGAGTGATCCATGATTCCGGCTTTGCTTGGTTGATGCTGATGGGGTTCGTTTTCTCTGGTGGTGATCACTAGGTGATGCTTGTTCTTTATCTCATGTGTTTGTGGAATTTTCTATTTGTAAGAGAGAGAGAAGTGTGTTTGACAAGTAGTGGATTTTTCTTGGAAAGAATCTTTTTGTGGTGAAGATATGTTCTTGGGTGGAGGGAGTATTTTGATTTGGAATTAAATTGTTTACTTGGGGTAGGATGGATTTGCATACCAACATGCAGCCTGAATTGGGCAAATTGGAACAAATAGTTTATCAATTTCTTTTGAAGTGCTTGCACATCATTTTGGACTCAAGGGTGCCTTTGTTACGCCCCCATGATAGAAGTGGTGACTTGTCCATAGGTTCTCGTGTGAGGAGGAGTGACAAGTGGTTTAACTTGGCATTAGGTGATAGGCCTTCTGCTCTGGATAACTTGAACTTCTGGCACAGGAATTTGATGGATCCAATGATAATTGACATTATACTAGTTCATGATGTGGCTGGTTCTTCTGTTGAGACAGTCATAGAGAGGTGGGTTGTTCAGTATGATTGTCCCCGTGTAGTGACTCCTCAAACAGGTGACATTACTAGCTCTTACAAGAAGACATACCAGAAGTCAATAGTACTTTTCCGAGCTCTTTATTCTCAAATGAGGCTTCTCCCTGCTTACAAGATATTTAGGCAGTTAAGCACATGTAGTCATAGTTGTAATTTTGATATTGTTTACAAGGTCTCTTCATTTAGTGATCCTTTCTCTAGAGCAGAAGGGGCAATGATGGAAGAATATAACTTCACTCCTATTGAGGCTCTACCTGGTCGCCTTTGTATATCTGTGACCTTCAGAACTGCACTATCTGAGTTCAACCTTGAGTGTTCAGCTTCATTGCCAACCAAAATTATTACTGATTATGTTGGAAGCCCCAACACTGACCCTTTGAGGTCTTTCCCTGTCTCAGATAAGGGTGTTAGGGCCACTTCCTTTCCACTAAGAGGGATAGCACCACCATCTTCTGCACCACTTGATCGTCCTCATAGCTGGACTAGTGGCTTCCATAGAGCAGCTCCTTTTGTACAGAACCATCCCTATGTCGGCTCCCCGCCGGTGTATCGCGGTTCTTCCAAGCCTTATGACTATCCATCCCCACCTATTGATAATTATGGTGCCAGATTACCCAACCATAGAATGCTGATTCGGCAAAGATCTACTAGTTATGATGAGTATCAACTTTCTCCTCCATTCTCACCTTCACCATCTCCATCACCACCTACATACTTGTGTCCTATCAATCCAATGCAAACTCACATACGCTCAGGAACTGCTCCTGTAACTATACCTCATTCAGTAATAGGCAAAAGCACTAGTAATCTTTCTCCTAATTTTTCGGATCCTAGTCGAAATTCTCTGCCCCCTTTATCTCCCAGAAGGAATGATGGTTCGTCCCAAGAGTCTCCATCTGGAATCAGGTCACTCAGGAAGTTAGAAGCTTCAAGGACTGGTCAAAAGGTAACCTTGTGCCTTCATTTCTACTCCTGTAGTTAAACTCAAATGTCTTTTATCTGTTTTATAAGCCTTGTATTTGCTGCATAGTTTGTCAGAGATAGCAAGGATGATTCAGGGAGGTTCTCAGGATTGTTATCCTCAAGTGGCTCACCACGCATTGGATTTTCAAGAACCTCAAGTAGATTATCATTTCAGGATGATTTGGATGATGGCGACTTTTCGTGTCCTTTTGATGTTGATGATGTTGATGCACCAGATGTTCAATCCAGGTACTTTGATAGACTTTGTCACTCAAGTAAAGTCGTGGGCATTTATAAGTGGACAATATGAGCTGTGTTATACTTTTAGCTTAGCACCTTCCTCAATGATAATTTCAGCGAAAAGCCTCCCTTAATCAATCCATAATTCTATTCTTGGTTGTTAAAAGATTATAAGGATGTGTTATTTGTGCCACATTAGAAGTTAGTCTAATCTGCTGACATGTTCAGAATGGTAAAAGAAGTTCTACATTTTCAGGACTGATATTTTTAAATGCCGACAAAGTTCTAGACATGTATTTGATGGACAAAGAGCCTATTGATATTCCACGGAGTGCTAATGAATAAGCAAAAGACTAAAGATTATTTGGTATAATGGATTTGTTATGTGGAATTTCGTAGATATGTTTCCTAATCATTATTTCTGAGATTCTGATAGCTTTTATATTAAGATTTAATTAATTAATAGAGAAGTTCATATATGGGGGCATCATAGATTTCTTTTGTATCTCCATGTTAATTTGAACAAGTGGTCTATGTTAGTCTATAAACTCCAATCCCTTGCATCAGGGAAAATTAAGAGACCAAAAGGACTTCGTCGTTATAAAGAGCTTAATTCCTATAGTGGGATCCAGAAGAAAAAATAACTGAAGTTTCTAATCTCTTTAGTTTTTATTTAGTAGAGAGATTTGAAACCATGACCTATCCCTCCCTCCCAACTACTTTTACCACCAAGCCAACCTTATATATCCTGAAGTTTCTAATTGCTGATCTAGTAGATTCCTCTGTTTTATGTAATCTGACAAAGTTTAGAATCATATATAATTACAATAAAATTCTTGAATATATTAAAACTCTTTTCTTTGCATACAAAGGTTTCTTTACATTCCTGGATGGATATACCTTTTCTGCTTGTTTGTCCATCCACTTCAATAAAAAAGAAAGTTATTGCTTGTACTCCTGTGGATAAGATTGAGATCTCCTGGTATATTTTGGGAACTGGGTGGTTGTCCTCTCTATGTTGTTATTGCTAAATATGAAACCATCTTATTTAAAGAGATTGACACAGTCTTTGGGATAGTTATTTCTTGACTTTGATCTGGTTGCCAGAACATGGCTTTTAATGGTCATCATTTTTAATCCAATAGATTGAATTTTTTTTAAGAAAAATACTAGGCAGTTTTACGTGATTTTGCTAAAATTTAGGATTGCTCATTACCAAAAAAACTTACACTTGCTAAATGCTTGTCGATGTCTCATGGTTGCATTAACTTTTTCTGTGCATTGCTACCTTTGCCTGTGTTTGCTATGCAATAAAATTTATCATGATGGGTTCTACTTTGGCAACTTATAGAGGGCTGGCTTGCTATAGGAACATGTAGGTGGATGTGATTAATCCTGCTACTAACATGGTCCTAAAGTTCCATTTTTTATGCTATTATTGACCCATCATTTTGGATTTTGGGAACGGATGATCACTTGCTGGATTATATTTTGCAGTGCTATGGTCATTTGGGTATTCTCTATTAGTATGGGCAAAAAGCCATGCCAATTCTACTTAAGCCTTTGTTAGAAGTTAGGGGGGAATGCTGTTTTACTATATGATTTTGATCAACTCTTCTAATGCTTCTTTAAATAGTTACAATTTGTGTTTTAACATCTGATTATGTTATTGTCCCCAACCTTTTCGTTCATTTTATGCATAAACAGTCAGAATATGGATGGGAAGAGTGCTGCTGAGATCACTTCAACATCACTGCCAATTGGAAAAAAATCACAAGATGCTGCTGTTGGTGTTCTTGTGCACATGCTGAGGACAGCACCTCCATTGCGCCAAGATCCAAGCTGCTATTCATCCCATTCCCCAAAGGCCGAACTTGATGGAGGAGTTGCCACTGCTTCTGGTTTCTTCATGCCAAGAAAGACAGCAGATGCACTTGAAGAGCTCAGGGGTTACAGAGAGATGAGAGACCTTCTTTCCAAGAGTGGCACTAGGATCCTCAACAAGCATAAAGCTTGAGCATGCTACAATGTTGGATTGATCATCAAGGCTATAAAATAGTTGAGGGGGTGATGCTGACTAAAGAGTGGTACTAATCAATTACAGTTATACACAACAACAAGCACTTCTTTTGGGAAGAGAAAGATCCAATGGATTTGTGTACATATCCTGACTGAATGTTGGTTGGCTAGAAACACCATTTTTATCATCACTAAAATTATGCTAATTTGCTCTCAGTCTTTATAGACATTGTAGTTATGAAATGAGGAACTTGCATGGCTAGTGTATTTGGCAATGACAAAGGCTGGAAAGAGAATGTTACTACTGTTTTGAAAGAAAAGGTTGCTGAATTTCTTTGTAAAGATGCATGCAGGCAAACACTGCTTTGAATGTATATTGACTTTTCTTTATCATTATATTGTTGCTAATCAGTTTCACTAATATTTGTCAAGAAGCTTAGAGAATCAAGATCTTATTATTGATTATATATGCTGATTAATATTTTGAAATTATCTTTTGCCTTTGAATTTTCAAGTTAAATCAGATGCTACCAGCAGGATCCATCTCTAGGTGGCAAGATTTAAGCCACAAGTTTCTTAGTAAAAATCTTAAGTTGATGCATAGAGATGTTTGGGAGCAAAACAAGGATGTTCTTGGACAACGCACTCACCACACGTCGTGTTATGGCATCAAATGGTATTATTTTCTGAGAAGGATTTATTGTACAACATTGTCTTACACCATACGTTGTTCCGTGGCATCAAATCAATTCTTTTTGTAAAGTGTTGTTTTCAACAATTTGTCTTTTAGTAAACGTTGTTGCACGTGGATAATTGCTATGTAAGACTTTAATAACAAGTCCACACATTGCCATAGTGGGGTTTTACCATTTCAAAAAGGATAGTTTTAACATAAAATAAATATGTAATGGTAATTAATCTAACTATATTTTAAAATAAAAAAAAACGAGTAGATTTTAGGGATGAAACCATCTAAAAAAATTACTCTCAAAATGAACTCTAATTTATTACATAGGAGTGAATTTGTTTGAATTAAATTATTTAATTGTGTGAGTTTAGAATTCATTACCTTTCCTTATCTCTACTCTCGGATTTAAATAAAAAATTTCATATATGTCCCTTTAATATTGTACTCTTTATTGTAATTGTTACATTATTTTATTAAAATTGTTTTTTCTTTAAATACAGGAGATAGAATTAATTAAAAGCCCAAAATTATAATTACATAAAACATTTTTTCTACAAAATGAAAGCAAACTTAATAGCTTATTTTACCAAGCACTTTTATTTGTTTGAATTAGATTATTTAAAAATCGAATTTTCATATACTATCAATGTAATTGATCTTTTTTTTTTTTATCATTTCAGTCATTACATGCGACGATAAAGTGAATTGCAATCAAATATTGATGCAAAAATGTTATTCACCTGCAATACATATGAATTATGTATAAAATAATCTATTATTTTTGCGTTTACAAAACATAAACTTTACAGTTATTCCATTCCATTCTCAAACTTTAATTATCCCTTCATGGCAAGTTTGATTTAGGTTTACTTAAATTTTAATTTCTTATAAATTTGAATATTTCTAATCAAAATTTTCATTTTATTAAATATCTAAATTTCTTTTACAATTTTTAACAGATTTTTTTTTTGTCAAATTTTATTGTTAATTAGGGTGATGTTATGTTATATTGTCATTCCTTAGATGTATCTTTGTAGAAAATTAAAAAAAAAATTAAGTCTTTATAAATTTAAATATTTTTAATTAAGAATCTCTTAAAAATAATAATATTAATTTTATAAATATTTATACTTTTTAATTTGAGTCCTTATAGTCAATTAGGATAAAGTGAGTGTTTATTTTTAGACTCTTAAGCAGAATATTATGCTGTTTAATTTTAGAGTCTTAAGCAGAATATTATGAACTTGATCAATGAAAAAAAATGAAATTCTGAAACTATATTTATAATTGTGAAACTATAAATATTTATAAATAAATTTTACTATTATTTCATTCCATCCTCAAACTTTAATTGTCTTTTATGGACAAATTTTATTTAGGCTTAATTAAATTTTAAGTTTCTTATAAATTTAAATATTTCTAATCACTATTAAAGATTTTCATTTTATTAAATATCTAAAGTTTTTATAATTTTTAATAATATTTTCTTTGTCTAATTTTATTTGATACTATGTTATATTGTCATTGTCATTCCTTATGTGTTTTTTTGTTGACAATTCTTTATATGTTGTATGTGTGGACAATGAAAAAATATAAGAAAAAATAAATGATTTAATTAACTTTTAAGTCTCTCATAAATTTAAAGGTCTCAATTAAAATTTATGTTAAATTTTATTTATTAAGTTTATAAATATTTATATTTTTTTAATTTGAGCCCTTATTGTTAACTAAGGTAATGTGATTATTATTTTTACAGTTTTGAATGGAACATTTTGAATTTGAACAATAAGGAAGATGAAGTTATGAAACTATAATTATCTTTATCAAACAAATATTGTTTGATGTTTCCACATTGTTGATTTATTTTTTGTTTAGAATTAATTTATAAATTTTTTTTTTTTTTTACAAAGATAATTAGGATTTCAAATCTTCACTTTTTTTTTTTATTATCCAAGTTCGTAATATTTTACTTCAGACAGTAAAATCAAATAAGCACATCATCCCAAATTATCAACATGAATTTAATTGAAAATATAAAATTTTTGAATATTCAATAGAATGAAATATTTTAACAAAACTCAATTGAAAATACTAAAACTTATGAAAGACTTGAAACTTAATTAGGTCATTTTTTATTATGAAAATGCAAAGTAACAATCATTTTACTTCTATTGACAACAAAATCAAACTGATAGGAACTCAGTTAAAAATATATAAATTTAGGATATTCAATAGAATGCAATTTTTTTAATAAAGACTTGTTTGAAATTACAAATTAACAAGGACTTAATTACAAATTAACCAAGTACTTAACACTTAATTAAACCTATAAATCTTCTTGAAATTCAACAATATTATATAATTACACAACATCGAAGTCTTCAATAAAATATTTGAAATAAGAAATTTCATGTTATCTGTTAAGTGATGTTCACTTGAGTGATACCTGATCACCTAAAGTTTGCTTTCAACCAAAACAAAATCATAACATTTACTCAATTTAAAATAAACAATTTCAAAACTAAAAGAAATTATCCAAAACAACATTTCCAGACTATAAGGTCCAAAACAACATTATCAAAATAATTCCAAACGATTGAATTTCCAAATTATTCAAATTTCTAATTCTTAAATTATACATGAATTTCTATATTTTAATAATATCAGCCAAGACCAAACTATCATTACTTATCTTAGATTTCTAGTAGATCATGAATTTAAAAACCGAAAAAAATAGTTATGTTAAAAATTTCACATTGATTAGAAATAAACAAATTAGTATATAAGTAGTTGCAAATATAATCTTATAAGTCGATTTTACAATATTGAATTAGGTTGTCAACTTCTTAATATGATATGAGAGTTTATCATAGTGAAATTTGATGGACCTATAGTATCACTTGTTATGAGCTTATTCATAAAACCATCTTGTAAAATGAGGTTCGTACTCCATTTATAAATTATTAAAAAGTCTTATCTCTAATCAATGTTGGATCTCTACCACATGCCTTCATGCATAGACTACTAAACTCGTGTGTGTGACTATATTGTTTAAGGATGGTCTAATAGCGACCCGATAGCGGGTGACCCAAGAACCGTGCTAGGATAGACTCTAATACCATATCAAGAAATAGAATTTAAACCTAACTCAACCTCACAAAATCAGCTTATAAAATGAGATTTACATCCTATTTGTAAACTATTGAAAGACCTTATTTCTAGTCTATGTGAAATCTCCAACACTAAATTAATTAAAAATAAAATTAATTTATTATATATATATATATATATATATATATATATATATATATATAAATATATATATA
>Ga0209700_107790_pt1 | contig 14626 bp, 3 predicted proteins | sample SiratroredBW_FD_187528 | JGI IMG/M metagenome (GOLD analysis project Ga0209700, IMG submission 187528) | Root nodule microbial communities of legume samples collected from California, USA - Siratro red BW (SPAdes) (version 2) | ecosystem: Host-associated > Plants > Roots > Nodule | place: USA... | reverse complement strand
ATTTTTCTTATACTAACATGAAGTAATTATAATTAAGAGTACGATATGTTAAAATACAATTATAAAAATTTATCTCAAATATTTAGAAAAGATTCAACAAAATCATAAATCATCTTTTTTTTTTTTATCTAGAAAGATTATAAAAAATTTTAAGTATCTTAATGATACTTAAGAGTCAAAAATTACCATGATTTTGAAATCAAAAGACCTGTTTACTATGAATCTTGCATCTTATTTGGTAAGCTAAGTAGCGTGAGTTAAAGTTGAATAAATTGCTAAGTAAAAGGTGAATGATAAGGAAAGAAGGTTTAATACAAAAATTAATTCCTTACTAGGAATAGTCAAGCGAATAGCGCATATGGAAAAAATTGATAGCAAAAATTCATCATAAAGACGCTTGGAAGATTCTAGAAGAAGAGAAATAAAAATAAAAAATCATCCATGAGAGTTACAATTTTTAATTTTAGTTGTTTGTTTGTAAAAACTTCGAAGATATAAGTGTTGAGGTTATAACTTCAAGCAAGCTTGTGCTAGTTGATTTGCTATTCTCAACTACTTGAATTTAATGAGAGATGTATTAAAGAGTTGATTTTATAGTTAGTCTTTTTTTTGTTGTTGTTGTAAGTGGATTTTTATTCTTTGATTTTAGTTAAATTTGATAGAAATGACTTGTAAAAGTGTGACGAACTTTGACTGAAATGTTTATATATGTTTTAATTGATTAAAAAGTATTTTAATAAAATAAAACATTCTTGAATTTGTTGAGTTTACATGTTAGAACAATTTAGTCATTAGAATTTCGTTTTAATAAACTAAAATAACTTAGATAGATATGTTATAATTGATTAAAAATATTTTAATAAAATAAAACGTTCTTGAACTTGTTAAATTTACAAGTTAGAACATTTTAGTCATTACAATTTGGTTTTAATAAGATAAAATTACTTAAACATTTCATATATTGAATCTGATATTGTTTTAGGTAATTAAAACATAATTTAATCAACTAAATCACTAAAATACCAATTTTTAAAGTTATTTTAATTTACTAATAACGTATTAACTAGCTTAAATATCATGAGACTTCACATAGCTTTATCTGAACTTATTAAAAATAATTTCAATTCGCTAAATCTATCTTATATGTAAAGATAAACTTCTAACTCCTTTTAAATATGAAATTTTTATAAAAAAAAAGTTATAAAATTTTGTAAACACTTTGAATGAGAGATTTACTTTCTAAAAAACTTTTTTATTTTTTAAGTTTTTCTACATGAATCATATCATCAAGATTATAATGGAAGATCGATCACCATTATTTTTCTTTCCTTGTTTTAAGCTTACATATATGCATTTGATCTTGTTTCATATATTTTATATTTAGTTTAGATCTTTGTGGGATTAAATTTTGTGTTGTGTTGAATTTTTTTCCTTAAAAAATTGTTATCAAACTTAAAAATCAGTAGATTGACGGAATAGGAATAGGAATGATTAACTAATTGAGTATAGATATCTTATAAAAATAAACAAATATAATTTTTAGTGTTTTTCTCTTGCTCTTATCCCTTACAACTCTTATTTGCATTATCCTCCTAACTCTTATTTGCGTTATACTCCTGTGATGTGATTTAAAATCTTAAAAGAATATTAAATATAATATTATTGGAAATTAAAATAATTTTTTCTTTAATTCACTCTTTAAGTTTCTCAATTCACCCTCCTTAAACTTAATCAATATTTCTAACATCAATGACTTTGGATGATTCAATAAAAGTACACCTTCCATCATTATAGAGCTGAAATTAAAAGATCCTAAAATCAAGTGGGGTGAATGAAGCCACTATCCAAAGGGTTCACTTATATAAACTATTTGAAGTTTTATACTATGACTCATCTACAGTTACAACATATAAACTAAGTTCCTAAATATTATAGTCCCAATGCAATGAGGGGACCATGAAGCTTAGATGATAGATATAGATGTAAATAGGCACAGTAGAACCATCACTACACCATACTCCACCCACTGCCATTCACACTGTTCATTCTATCTCCCAGCAAATGCAACCAAATGCAATTTGGACTACAATCTCCAAAAGTTGCTCCACACAATACCTCACATTTATGGTTTAGGTTGTATTTATCATCAACCATCAATAAAACTGCATGCACCTCTAATATGCCCCATACTTTTCCAATCTTCTGTCTTTGGTTTTCTGTATCACGACACAATTGGGAAGAATACACACATTTTATCTTAGTTTTTATGCTCTGTACAATCTTAATATTTTAATTCCTTGAATAAAAAAAAGATAAAGAATCATTCTAAGTCATAGATTGTATTACAATATTAACATATGGCATTTAGAAAAAATCTCCTGACAAATTTTATAAAGTAAAGTTTATTCAATTATTTTAAAAAATATATTAGGGAGTAAAAATAGTTATTTAAAATTTTGGAGAAATAAAAATCAAAGAAAAATATTTTATGGGACTAAAAATTAAAATTTATATATTTTATGAGAACTGAAAAAGGATTTCAAGTTTTATAGAGATCACAGTTAATTTCTTTGTCTTTCAAGTTGGGAGTTCGAACACTGTGTATTTTCTAAGCGAATTTTTCAGTCAAAATATATTTGACATATTTTAATAAGAACATTAAATATGATTGTATATTCTTTTTATTTAATTTATAATTTTCAACTTAGATTATAACTTTTCTATAATATTTCATAAATTTAAAGGAATATAGTTCATGTGAGTACTTAATTTATTACAATAAGTATTTCAGTTTATATCTATAATTATCAGAAATTCTGCATTTGAATCTTCGAATCAAAATTATGTAAGTAAAACTCGGTCCTTTTTTATTATTTAATAGTTTTATGATGAAAACTTTAGAATTTGAAGAAGAAATTTCGACTAGAAGAGACTTACAAGAAATAATAAAGATAAATTAAAGTAACTGGAAAAGAAAAATAATTGTAAAATAATGCATATAAATTTGTAACAATGTAAAAGTTAAAAGTAAGTGTAGAAGAGTTGCAAAAATGTAAATTGTAAAACACGTAAACGATCAAAAGCAATGAAGCGGTTTCCAAATACATGAAAAAAGGAATAAACTAAATCTTAGTTCAATAAAGTAAAATCGATTAAATATAAAATAAAGTAAAAAAAAAACGTAAAGGATTGAAAATACTAACATAATTCTAAAAAAATTTAATAACGTATATATGTAAGAAAATGCATGATGATAAAAGGTGGCAGTAACTAATTGTATAATTAGTTTTTCACATCAAAGAAAATCTTGTGGTCAGATATAATTTACAACATTCTATTCTTAAATACTTATCATATCTTTGAACTGTCTAAATTTTTTTGTCTTATTATTTTATCTACTACTTTATTGATGATGCAAACTTTGATTAATTTTTTTTTAAGATCTTAACTTAGTCAATTTATTATAACGACACCTTCAAAGAGTCCCCTTCAATGTTTTTTTTGTTTTTTTTCTTTTTCAAAATCAACCAGCCCTCTCTACTTTTCCTTTCCTATTAATTTTCATATTTTATTGATAGCAAAATTTCTCTGAAATAATGTTTATTTTCAAAGTAAAGATGAACATGCTTGACTTTTCACTATTATAAATCGATAATTTTTTAGATAAGTTATTTTAGATACACTACATCAATCATTCAACCAAGCAAATTCAACCTATCTTCCTTCCATATATCTATGTTTTTGGTAATTATATTCCTGTTAAATCAATATCTTTATCCTCTCCCTACTTTCTTAGATGTTGATATGATCATTAGAATAAAACCCACCAAAAAAAAAAATAAATACTATTAGAGAAAGCAATATGAATGGACAAGAAAGCTTTTGGTGAAGCTACACATGAAGAAAAACCTCTTCAACTCGAACTATAATACATTCTTACAAAAAGATAGTCGGATAGTTTTGTTAAATCGCCCAAAGCTTTAGTCAAAACTCATACCAGAACACTTATCAAAGCATTGGAAGGGCAAATTTTCACATGAACATACTTGCAACTGTGGCAATTGATTAACGTGGCCATCATATTGTGTACCTTTTCTTTTAACACTCAAATATAATGTTAATCAATGTATGCATAGCAAGGTTTGCTATGCCTCAAGGACGAAAGCGACTCTATATAAAGTTGAAATCTTAACAATATATACCTACACTACGGGTTGCCCAAAAGTTAATTAGTGTTAATTTATTAATCCGCGTTGCCACATATATAGTGGGGCAAATTTCTTTTCTGCTATATCATCAATTCCATTTATTTTGTGTGTTTTTGCATAGTTGTAGTAAGACGTGTTACTCGATCTTGAGACCGAATAGTTGGGTACTTGTGCCTTGTCAAAGCAATTTAGTAAGTTGTAATGAATAAGAGGGAACTAATTCTTAATCTTTTCTCTTTGTTTGGTACCAATCAACGAACCTAGACTTCATCATTCAATGGTTATTCATCATCATCATCTTTGTTTCATTTATTCCTAGCCAGCCAAAAATGAACCTTCCTATTGTTACTACTACCTCCATTCCTTTTTCTTTTGTTTATCAATCTTAGAACATAATATAATAACTAAAAACATAATTAATATCCTCCATTATGATAAACAAGTATGTTGTAGGACTAATTTATTTTTGTTAATTTTTAGTTTTTTTTTTATTTTTATTTTTTACTTTTCATATACTTGAATAGGTACATCATCCTACTTATGAAAGATCCACTATTTACTAGGAATATGTATATGTACAAGTAACCCTAAACCCAAATCAATCTAAGTCTATCCAAATACTTTGAGTCTTTTAAGATAAACTCTACCCAACTCAATTAGGCTCATTATTTATTAAGTTAGGTATTGGATTTTTAATATTGAATCTATGAACTCAACTCCTCCAGTATATAATATATTTTTAATTTTTCTTATAAAACTTTGAAAAAAATTACATATATATTAAACTTCCTTTTCTTTCTTTCTTATTCCAACATCTTGCTCAAACATTTCTAACAACATATTTAATAGAAAACTAATTCATAGATTCGTAAACTACATTTTCTAAATCTCATATTTTCATATCATGTTTAAGAACTTTGTTATTTTTTACTCCAATGGTATTCTTTATAATTTTTTTTAAAAGAAGGAAATATAATTTTTATTTGTGAAAACTTATTTTTATAATGTCAAACTCGAACAAAGAACCAAATGAAAAACAAATTTGTAGCTTATGAACTTTCTATAAATATGTTTTTACGTTTTCTCACCTCTCTATTGATTTTTTAATTTTAAATTTGATTTCATTTGTTCAAATACATTATTTAATCAAAATACATATATAATATAAATATTTAAAAGTTACATAAAATAGAATTGTTAATATATTCTAACAATTGTAAAATAAGTTGTATTTTTCTATATTTATTTGCCGAATTTAACTCAACTTAGAAAAATTATAAATATGTAATTCTATATAACTCAAACTATTTGAATCAAATTGAAAATGACCACTTGAATGGAGTCCAACGTAACCACAAACACTAATACGATTTACATTTTAATAACAAATATCATGCACTACTAAAATGGTACATTTCTTTTTATAAAATGTCTTTATAATATATTTAGTATTCCTTAATTAATAAGTTGATGGGATCAATGGATTAAAAGGTTTAAAATTAAATTTTAGTCAAAATGGTATTAAATCTTAGTAACAGCGGCGGATGAGAATGATACATCGTGCCAGCAGGCTGCCAACAAGCACACATCCAGAAACGCCTATCCGCTCATACGTCAATTAAATTTTATATTTGCAAATGTTATTTTCATTCTTTAAATTCTTAAATATAAATTATTTTTATGCTGATAATTTTTACGACTAAAATAATCGTTATTTTATCATTGTACGGATTAAAAAAAATACATTTCAGAATTTTGAGGTTGAAAAATACGTTTAGTATTTATAAATTTGATAATTAACAAAAGTGAATTTTTATACTTGAAATGATTAATCTTTAACTTCTAATTAAGGATAACATGCCACCCAAAATGAGTAAAATCTGGTCTGACTTCAATGTGTCTCATTTTTTTAAATCTTTTTATTAATTTGAAAAAAAAAAGACTAAATCAAATTAACATGATAATTTTGAGTTTTGTTTGGCAAAGAGAAAAATTATCAAATAAAAAAAAAGAAATATATGAAAAGTGAATAAAAAATGGCTGTTTAATTGGAAAAAGAAGAACTATTATTTTATTTTTAAATATTATTATTTTAACTATTCATTATCATCATAATAAAAGGGTTAAATTTAAAAACAAAACGCAATTAAAATTATGAGTGTCATAAAAGTCTAAAAATACATTTCAATCTATCATGTTCTAATTACGTAACAAAACTTTCACATTTTTCTTTGCATTTTTCAATGGAAAATATATACATGGAACCCATCGCCTCCTTTCTCTTCTTTTTCTTCATCCCTCACTCCCATTCCTCTCTCTCTCTCTCTCTCTCTCTCTCTCTCTCTCTCTCTCTATATATATATATATATATATATATATATATATATATATATATATATGAAATCCAACTAAATTAATCCATTTTTATTTAAACTGCTCTAGCTCAGTTCAAGTCACTGGACAATTCACCCAATCTATTAAGTTGGATCAATTTTGAATGTTCTACCTCCTTGTCAAAAGAGAGGATAAAAGGCTAACTTCATGTTTTCACACTTTTTCTACCACCTATTAGAACCAAGCACACAACAAATAAAAGTATTCATGTTAAGGAGATATTTATGACAGAAAAGTGTGGGTGTATCATTTATCTAAAAATATCCATCTAACCATTAATTAAGCATTATTGGGCAATATATTTACATAGCATATTTATTTACGTTAAATAATAGAAAAAAGGGTTGAGAGTGTTGCTCTAAAATCTCTATCGAAACATTAACTAATTAATTATTACATGACAATATATACCAGAAGATGGAGCAGGCACGTAGAAGGATATATTAGCAGCTGACAGAGACAGCAGTGCTTCCTCTGGTTAAAAATACACGCTTTCTATTAACTCACATAACCCAAAACCAAATCATTTCACACTCCATCTTCCTCACACCTATATAAACAACACAAACCCTTTCTCACACTCCATACACTCATAGCAACACTAAAATGGCTCTTCTCAACCCATTTTCCTTTCTCCTCTTCCTCCTTCTCTCAACATGCTACGTTCCAAACCTTTCCAAAGCCACTTCTCGTGCCCCTAACCGTATGCTAGCTTTGGTTCAGAACCAGCCACTTGTGTTAAGGTACCATAAGGGTACCCTCCTCAAGGGTAACATCACCCTCCATTTGTTATGGTACGGTACATTCACGTCCACGCAACGCTCCATACTCATCGACTTCGTCCAATCATTAAGCTCCACATCATCATCTCATACCCCTCCCTCTGTCTCTTCATGGTGGCGAACCACTGAGAGCTACAGGGGAGGTCCCTGCACCCTCGTCGTAGGGAACCAAACCCTCGACGCCAACTACTCCCTCGGGAAGTCGCTGAACACAGACCACCTCCTCGCGTTGGCGTCGAAGGGGAACTCCGACGCTCACGTGGTGCACGTGATCGTGACATCTGCTGACGTGGCGGTGGAGGACTTCTGCATGAACCAGTGCGGGACCCACGGCTGGGCGAAGAGGAAAAACGGCGAGAGGGTGGCGTACGCTTGGGTGGGGGACGCGATCACGCAGTGCCCGGGGCAGTGCGCGTGGCCCTTCCACCAGCCCGTTTACGGCCCCCAGACGCCGCCGTTGGTGGCGCCCAACGCCGACGTTGGCGTCGACGGCATGGTGATAAACTTGGCCACGGTTCTTGCGGGGTTGGTGACGAACCCGTTCGAGGACGGGTACTACCAGGGGCCGTCGAGCGCGCCGCTGGAGGCGGTGTCGGCGTGCGCCGGGATCTTTGGGAAGGGGGCGTATCCTGGTTACCCCGGGAACGTTCTGGTGGAGAAGGCGACGGGGGCGAGCTACAACGCCGTCGGGGTGCGGGGGCGGAAGTTTTTGCTGCCGGCGATGTGGGACCCGCTCAGCTCCAGCTGCAAGACGCTGGTGTGAAAAGGAATAATGGGTGTGCGGATAGAGCATTTGGATTTGTGAACTGTGTGTAAGGGAAGAATGATCTGAAAGTTTGTTGGGAGGGTTATCATTCTTTTTTTGTTTTATTTGAAATCTTAGTTTATTTCGGAAAACAACTAATAGAGTAAACTAAGGTAATATCTAATATTTTCTCAAATTATAATTATAATAAACTTCCTTAGGTAGTTGTAAAAAAAATTATTTATCTAATATTTTTAAAAATTAAAATGATACATGTTTGATGTAAAAAAAAAAAAAAGTCAATATAATATTGCTAAAATAAAGAAGAGGGTTATTTAAAATTTTAAAGAAATCTGAGTCTCACTATAATTCCAGAAAAGTTTAGAAGATATTTGTGTAATTTACTATGTAAAATACTTGTTGAGCTTCATACTTAAAGAAAATATATGGAATATGAGATATTAATTCTGATTTTAATCTCAATATAAAGATTTTTGTGTATAGTAATTATAAAATAAATGAGTTTGAATTTGGGATCTCGTTATTTTCTATTGTATAAAATTTGAAATTGTTATTTTAAGTACATGTGAGTGAATTTTTCTTTAATTTTTATAAAATTATGTTTTTTTTTTTAAGTTTAGAGTCACTATTTTTTATTCTTTTGATTTATTCTATGATAAATAATAAATATATAGTTTAAAAGGACTGACTTTATCTTTTTGAAGAATGAAAATAAGGAAAATATTTATAAAGACGAAACTCGAAGTACCGAAAGACTATAAAAGGGGAGAAAATTTTATACTGTTAATTAATTAAAAATGGTTTTATTTTATATAATATAAATGCAGTGGTCTGATTTTACATGATAATGTAATCTGTTATAACTAAATTTATATACCCGTTTCTTATTTCTTTCAAAAGTATGTTTTAACAGTTGTACATTATTTTAAAAAATTTAATAAGATAGAAACAGTTGGACACATTTTTAATTAAGTGAAAGCAGCTTTGTAACTAGTTTTCATTCAGCATGGGTTTTTCGGTTGATTATTACAATTTGGATTACAACGAACTCGTGAGAAGGCTTCCTATGGTATATATCCGCTAAGATATATTATTGTGAGATTGGTGCACAATTTTATCCTAATCATTATAATTACGATGTTTTACTCAAATTTAAGGGTAATGAAGGTTTAACTTGACTCATTTTAATTTGTTTGTCACTAACTCCTTAAAAGTGGATTTGGCTGGATACAAGTATTTGTTCCTTCTGTCTAGAAAGCCCACCTTAAAAATAGAAAAAATATACTTCTTAATTCATAAAACTAACTTAAATTGAAAAATTTAACGAAAAATATAAAATGTATTAATAACTTAACCAAGATTTGAGTATAATTTTTTTATTAAAAAAGCTTTTATTTTATAAAATTAACTAATAATGATAATAAATACATATTTTGAAGAGCACTAAAAACTTAATTTTGTGTCACGGCCCATCCTTCTACATAAGGTTCTCAGTTGGGCTTCCGAATTATGATGCCTTCTCTTGTCCAGCCCTAATATGTTCTTTCTTCTTTACACAATTTAAATACTTTTTTTAGTTGAGTTAGGTTCTATATTTTTAATTGGTTTTGTTTTATTATTTTTTTCATAAGTCATTTTAATACTATGTTGCAAGGTTTTTAGAAAGGAAGACACGATAAATATTTTATTTAACCAAACTATTATATATAATTATAGATATGTAAACATAACAAAAGGAAAATAAAATAAAGGTAGCAGTCTCATCCTAAAAGTGTGTCACACACACTATCATCAAGAATTCAACTTCTTAAACCAACAATGTATTCCATTACGTGAAAAACCAAAAATTTGTGATATATTTTATCAAAAGGGTTCTATATTGCTTGTTCATGATGTCAAAATATTTAATAATACGTTATCGAAGGAGAAGGCTTTAAATATTACTCGAAAACTAATGATCCAATGACTTCTAGTGTTCCTTATATGCTTCAAAAATTAATGAAAGTTTACATTTGACTCCTTCTTTTGTTATTTTGTACTCGTAATTGCACTAAAAGATTCTTGATCAAATGTCAGTACATGAAACTATGTTATTCGTTTAGATGACGGTAATGAGACAAGAGTATAACCTATAAGTAAAATGACATTATTTTTAATTCAAAATTTTAAAACATTAAGTTTATGTCTTTTTTTTTATATATTGTTCAACTTTATTATTTTTACTTAATATAATAACTTATTTTTGAAATTTTTTATTTTGTTTGATAAAGATGGACTTTACTACTTTTATTTACAATAAATTAAGGATTATATAGTTATTTAATAAAAGATTATTATATTCACATTATTTTGTTGATTGATATTTTTTAATTTTTTAAAAAATATTTTTGTATTGTAATTGTCAAATAAATCTGAAAATTAATATGATAATTAATGATTTTAAAATATTATGAAAATAAAATTTTAACTATGAAGCGAATCTGAAACTCAATATGATAATTTTCAAAATTTTATAGAAATAAAAATTTTAATTATAAAAAAATCAAAAATTAATATAATAATTAATAATTTTTGAAATTATCATGGAACATAAAATTTCAACATAATAATTAATAATTTTTAAATATATTTATTATTTATTTTTTATATAGAAAGAACCCAGATTATATTTCAGTATTGAACTTGTTTGGAACAACATATTAAATGAGAGGTACAAAAGCGAGCCCACATGATTGGCATGTAAAATGCAGAAAAAAGGCGGTTCAAATAGAAAAGCAAAAACTGCTACGTGAAGAGAGAGAGAAACATATTTATTGAAAAACACGAAGAGAACGTATAAAAAGAATCAATTTACATTATTAACTAAAAAGATGTCTATGAACAACAATATTTTTTTTTTAAAATACATGAAAAAGTGGAAAATAATAATGGAAATACGAAGTTATTAGAAAAAAATGCATAGGTATATTTGGTAAGACAAATGCCAAATCTCTTTATTTATATGTTTTAAGGAGAAATCAACCCTATGTGATATACTCTGTAAGCTCTAAAGCGTAGTATATTTTTATTTCAAAAGTTCTATTTATAACTTATTATTTGTCTTAAAGATTATAATTAGATTTCCTTAATCATAGATTCACAATTTCTGATTTTTCTGTATTAATTTATTAATTTTATTAATTATTATCTTAATTTTAGTTATAGTTACTTGAATTAATCTTTCTAGATTTGATCTTAAATTAAAATTTAATTATACATTTTTTATTTTAGAATATTTCCTTCATATTTATTATATTATAAACAAAATCTCACATTTTCTTATTAATTATGGTCGTAAGATAATTCAACAAATCGGGCTATCTCCACTTTGGTAATATAACCTTCTTAAATAGTGGTTAGTTGAATCATCTTTATTTATCTTTTGAAAAAGTGCAATTGATTATTTTTCCATCATAATGATAATCCATTATAGACTTTTATCCTTTCTTTTGTCAAATATACGAAAAATGCAAATAAAAAATAAAGATAAATATGTAATTTTCTATGAATTGTTAATTTCCTTTATCTTTTCGTCTTCATTCAATACATTTATTTTTCTTTCCTTTTATTGTATTTAACTTCAATCAAACAACTCATTTTCTATATACTTCTCTTTTTTATTTTTTTTCACTCCCTCGATTTTCTTTTTTCAAAAGTGTTAGTGTATGTTTAATAGATTGTAGTATGAAGCACTGGAACAAGTTTTGGATATGAAAGATGAAAATCATTTAAAATAGATTTAGTTTGGATGTGGATTTTGGATTTACGTCTAACTTGGTTTGGCAGCTATTCAAACATACACCATTTTTACTTAAGACTCTACTTCTAAACAAATACACGTTAAGCATTAATCTTATCTCTTAATAATCGTAATTAATATCACCGTTGTAAGTGATATAAGTTATCAGTGTTATCAAATTAGCCATAAGATTTGAATACGAAAGTGGAAGGTCTTTTATACGATTATACATTATTAATTATTTTTAATTAAGTTTCAATTGTCTAATAAATTTAGATATTTTTAATTAATTTTATTAATTTGTAATTATTTTTATTTTTGTGTTGGGTACTTTTGCAATGACACCAGCCCCTGCATTCGGTACAATCCAAATACCTGGTTTATAATTCTGCTACCACTTCCAGCCATCGTTATACCTCTCCTCACATCTAGGTGAGTATACAATTTTTCAAATTGTTTTTGTTGCTTTAAAGAACGAGAAGCAGAACAGAGACAGATTTAACTAAACAAATCCTATTAACAAATGTAAGCACTTTCCCTTTCTAGAATTAATTTTATCAATGATAAACTTCCAGAAATTAGTTCTCTTAAGATTACTACCAATATTTATTTCTAAATAAGTGAAAGGTAGACATCCTAGGACAATTAAGACATTTGAAAAAATACTCATAACATCACTATTCACACCAATAACATTTAACAAAGACAAAGAGGTTCAAGAGATTGAACCAAAATTTAACAAAATTAGAGTTTTATAGAACAACATAATGTTTTAGAATCTAATTAATGTTTTAAAGTGTAGTTGTAATTAACGAAGAATTAATTTTCACTTTTATTATGCTTCTTTCTCTACTTTATTAACATGTATTTTATAAAAGTTAACTTTAAATTTAAATATAAGTGACAATTTTATTATTTTAAATAAAAACTTATTAGATAACAATGTACTTTCTTCATAATCTATGTTATTGTAAGTGATGATGTAGAATTTATTGAAAAACATTACGACGTTATTATCCAACACATCTTTAATAGAAATAAAATAAAAATTACTTATTGTTTTGCATTAACAATATTATTATGCTATATTAACCACAAAATCTAACATTTGTTAATACATAAAAACATGTAAACAAAATGACAGGGTAAAATATTGTATGTCATCTAGTTAATAAAAAATTTTAAATTATAGAAACTTAATTAAAAGTTATAAAAGTGTTAAATAGTCAATAAAGTGAAAAAATATAATAAAAATTCAATTAAAATATCTAAATTCAAGAAAATTTTAAAACTGAACTAAATATATATACATATGTGTGTCTATGTATATGTATACATAACACAGAACAAAACATGGACGAAGCTTTGACCGGAAGAATGAGGACTCGTGATGGTAGAGAGTCAGCTTTGCTATGCTAATTGATATTCTTCTCATAATTAATTGGTAGGACCAATCAGTTGGACTGGATCCAAATGTTGGACTCATACTCATTAGGACTAGTACTCTTCGTTCCTCATGTTACTTATTTGTGTCTTTTGACAAGACTATTATAGTGTTTATTAGTTGGGATAAAATTCGTATTTAAAATAAAAATAATTTCAAAAAATAAAATTAATTTAATGCATAAATATATAAAAGTGTTTTCATATTAATTTTTCATTTTTTAAATTTATTCTTAAATTAAATAATTTTTCTATTTTGTTTTATTGTACCTCTTTCATGATGAAAGCTGCCAAAAGAGTTTAGCAGTGATACCAAAGCTAGTTGAACTTTGAAGAGACTAGAAAGCCTACCCTATTGCAAACTTTAGTTATTTATTAGATCTACATTAAGTATCTACTTGTAGCTTCTAACTTGTTTCTTACTTCATAACCACTATGTTTAGGGTTTAGGACCTAAACCCTAAACTTAACACGATCAATGACTTGATTAAGTTAATGAGTTCAAATTCACAACGTTTAACTCGATTTAATTCAATCTATAATTAGATTAATTGACTATAAATTTAAAATAAATTTTATAGAATATAATTCCTAAAAAATATTAAAATATAAGTCATGATTAAATAACTCAAGTTAACAAACAAACAAAAAAAGCTAATAAAAATTAGTAATAGTTCCAAAATCTATATATACATAATACAAGTCAAGATATGATATGTTTATGAATAATTTTTAAAGTTATTTCAGCAGCCGTTACAAAATCTATTTACAAATAATACCAATTCAAGATCAGGAATCCTTCTTAGGAGTGATAACATATTATGTATTTAGATGTTTGATCTCCTCTTATACAAAGTTTTTGTAAATTGAATAATAAAATATCGCTTTTATCTAAAATATATTATATTCAATCAATTAATATATTATAAATTTTTAAAACTAATCTGTTTCTTTCTTGAAAATAGGCTTAGGTGTGCTCTCTGCATTTTACATTTATTGGGTAACAATTAATAATGTATTTTACACTTATGTTGAGGTTATATTTTCATACATAAACTAAATATTTGATTTAGCATGTTAGATTGTTCTTCAACTATCCTCCTAAGGAGTCATAGTTTCAGATCTTTGTTCAACCAAAATTTTCCAAATTTTCTTTTACTTCCATATGCTTAACTCAGATTTTATGAGAGGCTCAATTGAAAGAAAAAGTATATATATATATATATATATATATATATATATATATATATATATA
>Ga0209700_107788_pt1 | contig 14631 bp, 5 predicted proteins | sample SiratroredBW_FD_187528 | JGI IMG/M metagenome (GOLD analysis project Ga0209700, IMG submission 187528) | Root nodule microbial communities of legume samples collected from California, USA - Siratro red BW (SPAdes) (version 2) | ecosystem: Host-associated > Plants > Roots > Nodule | place: USA... | reverse complement strand
ATATGCTTCAAGATGAAAAGAAACTATAAAATAACAACAGAAAGCCACAGGCAGAATGAAACTTTCCCATGCATCACGTAAGATACCAATAGAGGCATGCTGGCATTTAGTAACAAAAAAAAAAAAGGCAAATAGAAAACCCAAAAAAGGGGCCATACAAGTTTATGGCAAGTTTCAGATATCATCAGAGAATTCCACATAAATTTTTTGTTACTATCTTAAAATTCCTTCGCTCTTCAAATAAAGGGACATATCACAACACCTTCAAATTATCAAATAGCGACCGGCTACAAGAGAAATAGATATGAAAAGTACCCTTGGAAATTATTCAAGATAAAACTTGCAAATGAAAGTGATCAAGCAAAAAACGAGCAACCTAAACCAGAGACTGCAACATGTTCCCTTAAATGCAGATTTGAACATTAAAGGCATTGGTGAGAATGAATAACCAGATGGACAATTTATTCAGAAGTGTCCTAATCCTTCTAAATAAGTATCAGACCAATACAAAAGGAGATGGAGTGCGTACTTCAAGTGGTGATCTGTGTTCCTCAGCACATCCTTTTACTGCTATTTGGTATCATTTATAATTAAGGTGTGAAACGTTTATCTACCCAAACCAATCACATGGAAAATGAAGTTTGAAAGCGACAATGCCACTAAAGTAGACCCACAAATATTAAGCACCACCTAACATGAACCTAAGAAACCAAAGTTGCGGTAGACAAAGAAACAGACCATGTTACATCAACAATAGAAGTCATAATTTCCCATAACCCAACAGAACCACATTTCAAAACAAATAAAATACCATAACTAGCAAGCATTGATTACTCAACTACAAAACCAATGAAATTATTCAAAACCAAAAGACAAAGAGATACAACAACAGTTACACAAGATCCTCTTCCCCCTCCGATTTCCACCCCAACATGACATCTCATCTTCCTTTCTTCCTTCCTAACTAAACCTCATCACAACTACAAACAAACAGCAAAGCCCTGAACTCTATTTCCCCAGAGTCAAGAATTCAACACATTCATACAATCAGCTAACTGCAACCGTTAGATAAAGATCTACAAATCATATTCAATCTCATAAATCAAATTTAAAATACATATGTAAAATTTAAACCATCCGATCTTTATCCAAAACCCTGTGCTAATTCAAAAACCACCCTTCAGCAATTGCATAAACCGTTTACCAGTTACAGTTATTTACAGTATCAGAATCAATAAACAGACTAGAAACATTACAAACAATCAAAATTCCCCTAAATTCAAACGAATACTTAAAGAAATTTAAAAAAACATTAGGAAAACCGAACCCCATTGCTATCATGGTTTCAGTTTCATTTTAGGAAATTGCAAACAAATGTGGCGAATAGGGCAACAATTGTGTCACGATGACCCAAAAAATCTTGAAATTGGGGTCGAAATCGTAGTGTTTTAAAATCTTGATCGACTCCTGAACCTAGAAAAAATGGTTGCTGTGGCAGAGGGTGATCTTCCATTGACAGGCGAGTTTCTCGTTCCCCGAGAAAAGGAACTCCTAACTCTTCCGAAATAGGAAACGAGATTCCGAAAAGCAGAAGCAAACCCTCTACTCTCCCTAGACCTACCAATAGACGATTCCCAAGAGACTCTTCTGGGAACGCCGTTAGAGGCGTTAAACGCGCCGTCCATCTCCGTGTACACAAGAGGGAGTTCTCTACCTCCGATGAGCCTGCCCACAGCGAATCCTCCCCCGGGGAGTCTCCATATGGTCAACCCCATCGTATTGTTATCATCAACTTCATCGGAAGGAACCACATGGCGGCACACGGGGCACGAGTTCCGCACGGAGAGCCACGGCACGATGCACTCCGAGTGGTACACGTGCCCGCACGGCATCTCACGTGCGTCGCAATCCACTTCGAAATTTTCCATGCACACCGCGCAGTGGGACTCCGCGTGCGCGTGGCTCGCCAGGATCTTCACCACCGGCATCGACTCGATCGCCGCCTTCGACGCCGCCCGGTCGAGGCGCACCGCGGTGCCGTCCATCTGGTCCAGCAAGTGGTCGAAGCCCGACGAGCCCATCAGGAAGTCGGTCACGCCCGCGGGCAGCGGGCGCAGGACGCTCGGGCCCGGACCCGAAACGCCGTCGTTGTAGTAGAGCTCGAAGTTCCCCGAGGCGACGTCGTTTTCGTTTTCGTTGGCGTTTGCGTTTTCGTTTCCGTTGCCGCCGCGCAGCACGATCACGGGATTGAAGGGCGAGCCGGCGCGCGTGGATCGACGCGAGTGGGGAGGCGTGTGGAGCTCTTCGAGAAAACCGGAGTGGCAATCGGGGCAGAGAATGATAGGATCTGGCTGCGCTTCTGCAGCGAGGGAAACCCTAACGACGCGGTTGCATCGGTAGCACCAGAATGAAGAAGAAGAAGATCCCAACGATGCCATGATTTTTTTATTTTCTCTCTTTCGGATTGTGCAAGAATTATAAAGAATTGGTGTGTTTTTGTTTGTGTGGGAAATGGAAGTGAAATTTTCCGGCAAAATTCTCGAGTGAGAAAATTGGTGAGGTGGGTTTGGGAACAGAGAAACTGGTCGAAACTGAAGAGGATATTTAATTGACTTCCTACTTTTATACTTCATTTTCTCTTCACTTTTATTTCTTTCTAATTACAAACTCTTCACTTTATTTCTTACATCTATCAATCTAAATATTTTAAATCTATCCTTACCATTTTTTAACTTTATTACCTAATTTTATAAATATTAGAGGAGATTGAAATATATTATACAAAATTAAAGGAATAATTTAACGTTTTAGAATTTACAAAAGTGTTTCGTCATCGGAAGTTACCAAGAATTTAAAAATAAAAAATGTGATTTGGGGAATGGAATATTCCGGGACACATTCCTTTTTAATTTTGCTAAACTCTGTGTACATGTTCTCTGTATCTTCTAGTGGTTGGAGTTATAATTAATAATAATAATAGTTATTAAAAGGGAAGAGAAAAATTGTATACGCCATTCGATTCTGACTTGATTATGATTTTCTATAATTTCTTGCAATAATCTGAAGAAATGAACCATGTAAGAAAATGCTAAACCATGCACCTTTTCAGGTGTGGTGAAATGCTAAATCACCTTCCATGTTTTTTAATCTGAAATTATCGAATGGTTTCTAGCATCGTATTTGGATATTCTACTTGCTACTCCATAAAATGCTTTGTCAACATTTGATTTCATAATTTAAACTTTTCTCTGATGTTTTAATCCTATTCTAAAGTCAACAACTTCAAATTTCTCTAAATAAGTAAATTTATTTTTAAAAAATAACTTATGCAGAATAGTAAAGATGCTATTAATTAATTTAGTTAAAACTATAATTTTATTTTAGTGATAATGAAATTTTTTATTACCAAAATTACTAAAGCCAAACTGTAATTTCTTAGCACAGGATTTAGGATATTGCATCTAAATTTTGTTCTTTCTATAATTCTTGGAAAAGTTATTGCTTCCTTGAAAAGGATTTATTGGTGACCTCATTTAACCAAAAACTCATGAGAGCATAATATTTCTCTAATAGGTGAAAGGGTTACCAATTGAAAATATTGTATGCTGTGAACTTTCATGGCTAAAAGATGTAGATGGCATTGATTGTGACTAAAACATATCGAATAATGGGATTGTTCGAAATGTAAAGATCACTAAGAGAGTTCAATAGTGTTAATGTAAAAATGAAAACTTAATGCAAATTTTAAATTCTTTTTAAATGAATTTAATTCACAAAGTATAAGGGATATGTTTCCAGAGATTTTACAAAAAATGCTACGATTAAAATGTGAATAACCAATAACTTTTCATATTGATTTACTTAACACTAGTTATATTCACTTCTTTTTTAATAATATTAGAGTTTCATTAATTAGAAGTTTGATTACAAATGAATATTTATGTCACTTCTAACTCATCATCAGTATTTAGTATTTTTAATATTAATACTAAAAAGTCATAATTTCAAACTAAGATTGAAAACTGAAAGTAATACTAACATACTTAAAACTTTTACTAAATAATAAAGTTTGATGACAATCAACTCACACTTTAGAAATGACAATCAACTCATACTTTAGAAAAACACAATTAAGCTTAAAACTCCCTAACTTTGCAAAGTAAAAAATAAGAATTAAGTTAGATGTCTCCATTCAAACTATTAAATCCACAAGGTATATCAACAAATATATCATATAAAGTTTTTCTCACTTTGAATGCTTTCATGTGGGCAAATCTTCTATTTTGATCTTTAGAAGATTTGGTTTATATAGTTATTATGTTAAGTAATTTGCCATTCACAATAAGATAAAACTTTATTGTAGTCTAAGATGTTTTATGAGAAAGCATATATTTTTTCCATGACCTTCTATGTTATGTTAAGTTGTTTGTTTTTTCTATCATATTGTTACTTTTTATTAGAGGTATATTTTGTTGAAATTGCCGATATATTTGATAAATTTAATTAATGAAACTTTATAAAAAAAAAAATTAAATACTTCAATGTATTAGAGTATGTTTATGTGTATGTAAGTTTTAGTTTTGGTTTTGCTTTCCAAGTTATTTGATTTTTATTTACTTAAAAAAAAGTTGTTGTATTAACTCTTTATAAGAACAAACCACTATTAAATTATTGTGCATCTTTCTCTCTTGTTAGTTTTTCATAATTTTAATTTGTTCTATAATTTTTATTTTGAATTTTAACACATTAAAAGAACTTAACCAAAATTTTGAAATTGATTGATTTTCTCATTAAAGATTCATTCTAAGAAGTTCTTTTAAAAATAATTCAATTCATCACTTCCTTAAACTTAAACTTTAATTCTAACATCTCTTCTTTTTGTCATCAATAACAAAGAATTCAAAAGAGACTCTCTTATCATTATTGTGTGATGGCTTACGTATATAAAAGATATTAGAATCCTGTGATATTCATCCTAAGATGATTATCTTTAATTAAATATACAAAAGTGATATATAAAAAAGTTATTTATTTTTCATTAAAAGCTAAAAACTGAGATTATTTATTTGAGCCTACCAATGATTAACCTTGTTCCTACATTTACAAAATTCTATTTACAATAGAAAAAAGCAAGGTTACGTAATTATTTACAAAAGGATTTGAGATTTGATATTGTAGTTTTAAGGTTTTAATATTTTTTAATATTATAATGATTTGCTTGATATTTAGTATTTCATTTGTAAAAAGATTCTAGGAGTTAGTATTTAGTTTTAAAGTTTTGATATTGTTTAATATTTTAATGATGTTCGATATTTTTATAATACAAGTTGTTTAAAATATAAAATACTGCAAGAGATTATACTTGATATACTTATAAATCATACAGTAAGTGAAGATGGTATAAATTGTATATAAATATTGTCAATTGTTGTGTGAGTTTTATTTAGAAAATAAACTATTTAATTCATATAAAATTTATTATATGTGAATTATTTTTATAGTAATTGAATATTGAATATTAGATGACGTATGTGGTGGTACATATATTTTAAATAATTTATCTTTCAAATTTATTATGTTTAAATGATTTTTAAATATTAAATATATATTCAAATAATTATTTTAAATTTTATTATTAAAATAATTTTTAAATAATAAGATATAAAATATAAAATGAAACAAAATCTTTTAATATATAAAGATGGTGTAAACTACACAATTACCTTAAGAAGAATTATTGCACAAAGATATTTAGATATTTTTTAAATTAAATAATAATTTTCCTAATAACTATATAGTATTTTATTATATAGATTAAAAAGGATATATTAAATTACAGTAACTACTTCCTGTTAAAACAATAAGACTCATGTAAATAAATTTTGTGTCAATATGACACGACTTTGTTGTAAAGAAGTGTCCATACATAAAAAATTTTTGGTTTGATCAAAGTGGAATCATGTCAGTTTGACAGAATTTCAACAAATGTAAAAAACTCGTGTAAAGAATGTATGATTCCAGTTTAATTTAAAAAGAACTGACATATTTTAGTTCAAATTAGATTACACTAAAGTCATGTCATCTTTGCATGACTTTAGTGTAACCTAAATAAAAAAAAACATTTGTACTAAAGTCGTGTCAAGATAACATAACTTTACTTTGGCCAAACTTTCTTTATAATAAAGTTTTTTCATGTTGGCATGACTTACCCACAATAATATAAGAAATTACTCGTTTTGGTATAAATGGACAGAATTACACCACTTTTATATGAAAAAAAAATACTCATAACACATTAATATATAAGAGATGAAATAAAATATAGAAATGAAGACTGTAATTAGACACACACATTAAAGAGAGAGTAAAAAAAAAGGAAAAGAAAGATGATGGAAGTGAGATTCTTCAAATTCAAATTATCATAATTACTTTTCATGGCCGTTGGTTTCCTCTTCGATGAAGTAGCTTGACATGACTATCATTGTGATACCATGGTGGACTTCAATAAGGTCTTGGTAAAGCGACCCTTTTAGCAAGTTAGTATATTTTAGTCTTTGTTTTCTAAACAAATATGTGTTTTTCTATTTTGAATAAGTGGTCAATTGTTGACCTAATTTTTAGGGATATAGTGCTAAGACTTGGCCCATTTTTAAGAAATTTCCCACTACCTTGTGCGTAGGTGCAAATTGTTAGGGTTTGATTATGGATGCAGATTATTAGGGTTTTGTGTACGACTATTTAACCTATTCTACATCTTGAAATGTAACACATTGAAGTAAATTGCAGCGAAAAACTTACTATTGTGTTCAATAATTGGTAGGGTTTGATTATAGATGCAGATTATTAGGGTTTTGTGTACGACTATTTAGCTTATTCTACATCTTGAAATGTAACACATTGGAGTAAATTGCAGCAAAAACTTACTATTGTGTTCAACAATTGGTATCAGAGCTCCTTTAAAAGGGAACTGATCCAAAATCTGAGTAAGAGTGAAACAGTTGTGAGTACAACTGTGTGCGTGTGAGAGAAAATAATGAATGTGTGCTATCTAGAGGAGTATTCCAAGGAACAAAATATGTCTCTATCTTGTTGTACCAAGCTTTAGGTGTTTGTTTAAGGTCATATAATGCCTTCTTCAATCTGTACACTCTATCTTCCTCACCCTCTTTCACAAAGTGGGCTGCTACACATATATGTCTTCTTTAAGTTCACCATGAAGAAAAATACTCTTCACATCTAACTGAAAAACCTTCTAGCTATATTGTGTTGCTACTGCAAGTATTATACAAATACTCTCAAGCCTAGCAACTGGAGCAAATACTTCTATATAATCCAATCCATATTGTTAAGCATACCCTTTTACCACTAACCTTGCTTTGAACTTATCTATTTCTCCATTCTCTTTAAACTTGGTTTTGAAGATCCATTTTACTTCAATTGACTTCACTCCTTTTGGCAAGTCAGTCGCTCCCAAGTCTTATTTTTCTCTATAGATTCTATCACTTTCATCATGACATCTCTCCATTCTTGCTCTTAATGGCTTCCTCAAATAGAAATGGATCATCTCCAATAATCTTCATTACATTCAGATCTATGTCATCTCATAGACATTATTCTCTTTCATAATCAATCATTCAAATATACTCTCTTTTATTCCTTCTAACCCTCCCTTTAGCTGGAATTCATAATTGTTAGAAGGAAGGGTTACAGATGAAGGAAAGTGAGATTGTTAACTTATACTTTGCTCGCACTTTGAAAATTTCTAAATGAACGAAAGTGTGTGGTGAGAGCATGCGTGAGAATGTCATGATAACAAAAATCTTGCGGTCATTGACTTTCAAATTTAACTATGTTGTATGCTCTATTGAAGAATCTAACAACGTGGACACCATAACCATTGATGAATTGCAGAGCAACCTTTTAGTGTATGAGCAAAGAATGATTTGTCAATGAGAAGAAGAATGAGTATTGTAGATTGATTACAAATGAAACCCGAGGAGGAAGAGGAAGAAGATGAGGTTATTTCTGAGGTAGAGGAAGAAGGAGACAATCATTCAACAAAGCTAAGATTTAAAGCTTCAAATGTCACAAACTTGGACATTTTCAATATGAATGTCCTACCTGGGAGAAGATAGTAAATTATATAGAGATGGAAGATGAGGTGGAACAAGAAAAACAAGAGGATGAACTCTTGCTAATGGCATATGTTGAAGAGGAACAATGAAAATAAAATGAGTGGTTTCTTGACATTGCAATAACAACATGAGTGGTAACAAGGAGTGGTTCTGAGAATTAGATGAGAACTTTTAACATATTGTTTTCAACAGATTGTTTAAAAGAAACAGCAAGCTGAAAAATTTTGTTAGTAGCAATTTAATTGATTTAATTATATTTTCAATCGATTATTTTTTATAACATTGTAACATATTTTAAAACTATTTTGAAAACTTATATAAAGGTTTTCAAAAACATTTTTAATACGCAGAAAAACAGGAAGACAAATTTGTGAACCTTGGGCACAACAAGTGAAAACAAAAGTGTTTTGATTACCAAAGAGTTCTTGATTCAAGAAGAACCAAGAAAGAGATTCTTGGAGCTCATTCTTAATTGTAATTGTTCAACACTAGTTTATTCATTTTAATCATTCAAGGAAGTCACTTCAATTCATTCTTCTTTACTGCCTTTTAGTTGTAATCGTAGTATTGTGTTTTGTATTCATTTTTCAATTGATTAAAGGTGTTTTGGGTCTGCAAGTGTATAGAGTTTACTCTTCTAGGGGTGCAATAGGGTTCTACACTACAATAGTGTGATCTTGTAGTGTGCAAGGTTGTGTCTTTGTTGTATTGTGTTAATATTTTTTATCTTCAATGGAATTTATTTGCTTGTTGACAAAGAGATTGGATGTAGCTCTTGAAGAGGAGTAATATAAATTTTTGTGTTCTAATCTTTCTTTTATCTAATCTTAGAATCGCAAATTAATTCTGATTATTTTTTCTATCTCTACATAATTTTCAATTGATTGTTTTTGTATTGAATCAATTGTTTCCTTTGTAGTTGATTTGCTAGAAATAAGTAATTGATTATTTTATTGTTCTAATTGATTGTAATTTGCTTGAAAGGGTTTGTGAAAATTTTAATATGTTATTTCGTGAGTTTAACTAATTCTATTCTTTGAGTGATTGTTTGACTTCAAAAAATAATTGATTTTTCTTGAGATTTAATTGATTAAATTTTTTAAACAAGAATTCTATGATTTTAAATTCACTATTTTTATGTCTAATTGATCATTATATCTTGGTAGATTTTTGACAACAAAAATTCAATTGATTGTTCTTTGAATTGAATCGATTATTTTTTTGTTGTGTTGTTCTAGAAGTTAATTTAATTGATTGTTTTTGAAATTCAATTGATTGTCTTTTCATTGTGTTGCTTATAATCCCATAATAAGTTGTTTCAATCCGATTTCTTTCTATCTTTCAAACCTTTCTAGTATTTGACAACAAAATTTCAAAGTTTAATTCAACCTCCTTCTTGAATTCTGCCTAACATTCTTTGCAACTAAGAGGAAAAAAAAGAATGCGTTCTATTTTGATTAGAAGATGAGTATCTAAGATTTTTTGCCCTGAAGTTGTAAGACGGTGTGTGCATATTCTCAATAGGAACCCTACAACAGTTGTGTAGAACGAAACTCCTAAAGAAGTATAGAGTGGAGTGAAACCAATTGTTGATTATTTTTGAGTATTTGGATGCATTGCACATGTTCACATATGAGATCAAATTCAAGTTAAATTGGATAATAAAAGCAAGCAATGTGTTATCTTAGGAGTGAGTGATGAATTTAAAGCATATCGCCTATTTGATCTATTTAACAGGAAAGTGGTGATAAGTAAAGATGTGATATTTGAATAACATAAATGTTGGAACTGAAAGCAGAATGAAGAATATCAACAAGATATTCTTGATTGGGGAGAAAATGAAGATGTGAATAACACTGAAAAACAGTATGGGAAGGATAATGCGGATAGCAATGACGATCAAGAGACCGAAGAACTAAATGAAGAAAATGATGTGGATAGCTCTATTAACATTGGAACTCCTTCTAATAATTATGAAATTCCAACTAAAGGGAAGGTTAGAAGGAATAGAAGAGATTCTATTTGGATGATTAATTATGAAAGAGGAGAAGATTTGTCAAATGATGTAAATCTTAATGTAATGATGATTACTAGAGATGATCCAATTTCATTTAAGAAAGCCATCAAGAGCAAGAAATGGAGAGATGACATGATGAAAGAGATAGAATATATAGAGAAAAACAAGACTTGGGAGTTGACTGACTTGCCTAAAGGAGTGAAGCCAATTAGAGTAAAATGGATCTTCAAAACCAAGTTTAAAGAGAATGGAGAAATAGATAAGTTCGAAGCAAGGCTAGTGACAAAAGGGTATGGTCAATAATATGGATTGGACTATACAGAAGTATTTGCTCCAGTTGCTAGGCTTGACATTATTTGTATAATACTTGCAATAGCAACACAATATAGCTAGAAGATTTTTTAGTTCGATGTAAAGAGTTTTTTTTCTTCATGGTGAACTTAAAGAAGACATTTATGAGCAAAAACCCACTGTTTTGTGAAAGAGGGTGAGGAAGACATAGTATACAGATTGAAAAAGGCATTATATAACCTTAAACAAGCACCAAGAGCTTGGTACAACAAGATATAGGCCTATTTTGTTCCTTGGAATACTCCTTTGGATAACACACACTCATTGTTTTCTCTTAGACTCACACAGTTGTACTCACAATTGTTTCACTCTCACTCAGATTATAGATCAAACCCCTTTTAAAGGAGCTTTGATACCAATGGTTGAACATAACAGTAAGTTTTTCACTACAATTTACTTTAGTATGTTATTCATTTCAAGATAGAATAGGCTAAGTAGTTGTACACAAAACCCTAATAATTTGCACCGATAATCAAACCCTGACAATTTGCACCCACACACAAAGTAGTGGGCAATTTCCTAAAAATGGTCTAAATCTTAGCACCATATCCCTAAAAATTAGGTCAATAATTGACCACTTATTCAAAAACAGAAAAATACTTATTTATCACAATGATAGTCATGTGCTATTTCATCAAGGAGGAAAATGATGGTCATGAAAAGTAATTATGGGAATTTGAATTTGAAGAATCTCACCTTCCATCATATTTCCTTTCCTTTTTCACTCTTATGTTATCATGGTTTGGTATGAAAAGTTGTAATGCAGTAAAAAAGAACTCATTGTTCTAGGAATAAGGTTGTCAAAGGATGATTCAGAAACCAAAGTTGATACAACAAGTTCAAACAAGTTATGGACAATCTTATGTATTTGACTACAACCTGACCAAATTTAATGTATGGAGTAAGCCTAATCAGCATATTCATGTCTAATCGTATAGAATCCCATTAGTTTGTAGCCAAAAGGGTATTGAGATACTTGAAAGGAACAATTAAACTAGGCATCCACTATAAGAAAGGGGGAGATGCAAATATTGTAGCATACACTTACAATGATTTTGTAGGAGATTTGGATGACTGAAAAAGCACTTCTAGTTTTATATTTTTGTTAGGCTCTGGAGTAGTTTCTAGTTCTAAAAGAAACAACCAATAGTTTCATTATCCACTACTGAAACACGGTATATAGTTGTTACCTCATGCGTATGTCAACGTATTTAGATTCAAAAGACACAGTTTTAATGAACATATACTGTGATAATAGTTTCATAATACAATTATCCAAAAATCCACGCAATTAAAAATGGAATTATTAAAGTAAGTTGATCTAATTCAAAGAGTTAAGTTGCTAATATCATGATCAAACTTTGGAATAGTTCTTAAAATTTCACAGCATCTTGGATTTAATTGAAACATCAAAAATAAACTAAATGAACCTGCATGTAGTTTAAAGAAGAAAATATTATATTTTAGTCACTATTCTTTAAATAAATATGTATTTTTTAAATAAATATACGTTTTTTCTATTTTCAGTAAGTGGTCAATGGTTAACTGTTCACCTAAATTTAGGAATGTGATGCTGAGACTTAGTCCAATCTTAAGAAACTGCTATGCAGATTGTGGATGCAAATTATTAGAATTTTGTGTACTGTTATCTAACCTACTGTACGTCTTGCAATCAATTATTGTTGTGTTGAAGAAACCCGTGGCTATTGCGAAGGCTACCAAGCCCATCCAATACAGCATTTCTTCTGAATGCGGTTCTTGTGAATAATTTGGTTTCTCACGATAGCCACTGGTAATGGGTGGAGCCACCCGTAGTTTCGGTATGTTATTGTAGTGGAACGACTATTTTTCACGTGACCTTGACCGGAGCTAGAGCCAATAATGGTGGTCGTGGTCGGATTTGAAAAGAACAGGAAAAAGGACGTTTCTTCTTCTTCTTCTTCATGTATGAAACATGTTGACAACAGTTATTAGCACAGGTTCATGCACGCACGACCATGACACAACTTAACTTTATGCAAAAAAATGACAAAAGGAACCAAATAGATCACAATCTTATACTTGTACTTCATATTGGTGATGCAGAAATGAAAATAACTTCAACTTGATCAAACGAATGAGAAATCATACCTTCATCCTTCAATATCCTTTCTCTTGATTGAAAGAGAACACTTGCAGATTGATAGCGAGAGAATGGTTGTTATGGGACGGAGAAAATCAGGAGGGTAAGGGAGAGAGTGAAACAGAAAGTGGTTGCATAGTATAAATTTTTTTTTATTAATAAATCATATTACAATATTATTTTATTATATATTTTCATTTTAAAATATATTATAAATAAATAAATTACAATATTTTGTTTTGTCTTTATTAAAATTTTCTCAAATTAAACAAAAACATATTTTTATTATAAAAAGATATTGTTTCCTAATTTTTCAGTTTACCCTTTTAATATATTTTAGTGTCTTTTAAAATTTTTTTTTTTCATAGATTAATTTCACGTTATTTTATTCAATATTTTAAAATTGGATGTTGACTTTACGCTTTCGGTATTTCTATTATTAATAGGAAATTTTATCTTTATTCTTATTTTATCAATGTTCTAATGTAAACCTGATTTTGTAAATAGTAAGTGCTTTTATTTAAGAGTGCTTGGAAGATAATTTTGTGTTAAGTATTATTACAGTAATTTTTTGTAAAGATTTTTTCTTATTATACATTATGTTGAGGTGTTCTACGAATTAAAAAATTATAATTAATGTCATAATTTTTTAAAGTTATTATTTTCAAATTCACTTCCATGACTACTTTTGATAATTGATACTTTTTTTTTTTTTTTTTTTTTTTTTTTTTCATTTTGTACATGTATTAATGTACATAAGACTTTGAAAGTGTTCTTATGGGTCTAGAATTTCATTCATACTTGGCTAAAAGAATTGTCTACTATGATTAGATTGTATAATTTACCATTTATAAACACAATTCTAGTGAGATTAAATAAGTTCAAATGTATCAACTCAAGATTTTAAGTAAAAATTTCATTAATTTTTTTAAAATATGTTTTAATTTAATTGTATTTTATACATATCTCAAAAAATATTGTCCTCGAATAAGAAATTTTATACTTACTAGTAAAAACTTCATTATAAGTACTTATTGGTGTAAAAAAAAAAAATCCCAAACCAAAACTAGTTTATGCAAAGTTCTTTTGTCAAAATATTTCATATAATTTCTCTGAATTTTTTATTTTAATATATACATAAGTTAATTTTATCTAAATTTACTCACAATTTCGAGAGCAAACATAGTTGTTGAACTAATGGAATTGGATAAACTAGTGATAAGACAAACAAAAAAAAATGAAGAAATTCATTTTATATTTTTTCTTATTTGACTCTGCTAGAAGTATTTATGCATAAATTTGTCTAAACATGTCTCTAACATATTTAATATTTAGTATAATTTTTATATTTTTAAGTATTAATAAAATTTAGACGTATATAAAAGTCAATTATAAAATGTTTAATTAAGAGAATAATTAAGAAAGAAACTATTGGAGCCTCAATTGGGCTGGGAGGGCAAAGTGATTCAATTAAAAATGTGTGAAAAGAAAGTTGTTTATTTTATTTATGAAAGTCTAATAACTATAAAACCTAACCAAATTTAAGTAGTCTAATAATGTGGATATGAATGCATGACATTCATATATGAGAGGAGTGTTAAGAATAAGTTGGTGGGTTAGTGTTCTTCACTCAGTTTTTTGGTTGACATCCACACATAGACACCGTGACAGGTTTTTTAAGTCTTAATTATGTTTTTCATCCCTAATAGTTTTGATCTTCTTAAAGCTGTTTCTGTCATTAATATCACTAACACAATTAACTTAATCATATAATCTTAATATATCAATAAAAATGGTAAGATCATTATTATATCATTAAAAGGTATATGATATTATAAAAAAATTAAAATAAAAATGATATATTTACAAAGATCAAAAGTAAAAAAAAAAAAAAATGTTTGTAGCACTCGTATCATAACAAAATTATTTGTATAGGAATAAACATAAAAAGGTAATTTATTTGGAAGGACTAAGGTAAAAATAACATATCTATGGTAGAAGAAATA
>Ga0209700_107787_pt1 | contig 14633 bp, 10 predicted proteins | sample SiratroredBW_FD_187528 | JGI IMG/M metagenome (GOLD analysis project Ga0209700, IMG submission 187528) | Root nodule microbial communities of legume samples collected from California, USA - Siratro red BW (SPAdes) (version 2) | ecosystem: Host-associated > Plants > Roots > Nodule | place: USA... | reverse complement strand
CATCACCGCGAACAAAAAAAAAATAACAAACAAAACACAGCACAAATTCTCGTTTCTGAAAACGAAAAAAGAATAATAAACTGCACAAACAAACAAACAAAAGAAAAAAGAAACATTATAAAACGACGAGCGGTTAAATCAAAAAGTAATATCCAGATCGAGCGAGAAAACGAAAGAGCTAAATACGCGTGCATTGGAGTCAGATCTAGCACGTCACCTACAATCTCAATCAGAAACAAAACAAAAGGATAAAATAAATCTCAGAAAACGCAAAGTGCAGCGAAGCAGATACACACGAGCGAATCTTGGATTCTTCAAAAATGACGAAAGCGAGGAAGCTAAAACGCCAATGGCAATAGAAGAAGAAGAAGAAGAGAGAGGGAGAGAAAGGCGTTCGGAACTCTCACCTCCGGCCTCGTCTAACTACCTTTCGAGATCTGAAAACGCGATTTGGTGTTTATATGAGAGACAGAGAGATAGTTGGAGAAAGATAATTTGGAAACGGAAAAATGAAGTGTGAGTGAGTGAGTGAAGCGTAGTTGCGTTGAATTTGAATCTACGAGATGAGCAATGAGTGATGAGCGAAGAATGTAAGAAGAAAGACAAAGTGTGTGTGTGTGTGTGGGTTGTAGTGTGGTCCGCGAAGGAAACAAAACTACTAACTCTTAACACGCTACTCTAAATAAAATATGCTTCGTTTCCACGCGTGCCTCTCACGCTCTCTTCTACCTCTTTTCTTCTCTCGGCTTTTCCTTTTCCTTTTTTCAAAAACAATAAATTAAATTAGTGATTTACTTTTTTTATTGTGGTATTCGTTTTACTTAATATTATTGTGTTGTGGGGGTTTGGGATGGGTACTACTCGGGTCTAGTGTGTTGTTGCATTGAAGGAGGAGAATGAGAAGTTTTATTAATTTAATTTTTACCCTTTTAATTTAAATGGGTTCTTGTGAAAGGGTAGGTGGACAAAGATTGGGTTGAGAAATGGGAAAAAAAACGACAATTGTGAGCGCAACGTAACCAAGTTCAGAACACGCGTGCGTGCGTTGGGGTTTCCAGATCCACACATACACACGTTCCTCGTCAAATTTGAAATTTGTATCTACTCTCATAAGATAACTTTGTCCATTGTCGGTAATTTACGTTTGTACATCCTGCATGTCCCTCGAAATTCAACTAAATAAAATCCTCTACTTATTTTGGTACAAATAGTCAAAAAATTATTTAAGATGCGGATAAATAATAAATAGGGACAACATATACGAGTTCGTTTATATATCCTGTCCCTCTCCTCGTTTCAGTTGAAAAAAAAAAATGTACGCAAGTAGACGACAAATAGCGGAAGGTTTTTTTTTGGCATATTTTATCTGGAGTAACACCTAATTGGTTAATTCAGTCTAGAAGATCACCTAATTTAATTTAGTTTTTGTAGAAGTTCCTAAATTATTCTTTCAGATTACAAAGTAATACATTTTACGTTTGTTAAAGATAGAAAAAGTAAATAAATAAATGTTTAGACTTACTTTTATTTATCGAATTTTGTATTACGTGTACGACATAGACATGGGACAACAAGTTGTGATTTATTTAGTTAATCACTGGGTTTTTTCTTATCTCGTAAAGTGCGAGTATATATCATTTTCAAAACCTTTCATAATTCTATATGGCACTTTTCCACCGATGGCACTTTTTTTAAATTGAGAAACAAAAATAAGAGATCGATTACAATTAAGAAATCATAACCTTATTTGCGAATGTTCATGTCTCTCAATACAAAATATAGTAAATAAAAGCCAGTCTAGGATCCGCTTGGATGATAAAAGACTGCATGAAGGGCAGGGACCAGATCCAAGATCTGAATCATATAAACTTTTCTTAAGAGAGAGAAATGCACCGATTCTTACAACAACAAAAAGTACATTGATTAATTTTAGCAAAAGAAAACAAAATTATACCAACTTGAATGCAGGTACATATTAATAATGATAGGTGTACAAAAAAATCCATGAGAATTAATTAATTTTACGGATCTAATTGTACTTTTACTCTAGTGATTTACAAAATAGCTTGACCTAAATTTAGACAAGCCATAATTTTGTGATGTAAAAATTGAATACTGGTGTTGGTGACAAACAAAAATTGTATATAGCTTGGTATGTCACTCCCTATCAAGTGTCGTTCCTTGGCACGAAACCGGGCCATGAGTATGTGGATTCCATTTCATTCCTAACCGGCCATTCAGTGAAAGTGGAAGGCAAAGTTTGTGTGTGTCAGCTTTTCCTAGTAGTGTACTAGCTAGATGGTACTGGTAGCTGGCAGAAAAGAAAACATAGGAAAAAGTAGGATAGAATAGAACACTAAAGTTAATTGATTGGAGTACTAGAAACTTGAGAAGGAAAGGTTGGCAAATCGTAAAGCTACCACTCTACTGATTATTGATTGCTTTTGGACCTTTACCTCTTGTTTGGCATCGCGGCCCTTACAATCCATGTGATGTGCAAATGAATTATGAATCCACTATATGCCACAAAGGGGCAAAAGGAGAAAAAGAAAAAGTGACGAGAAGAGAAGAGTTATCATAATGCACATGCTACATTCCATGGAAGCCGCTCCATTAATGTAAGATATAGATTACAGCAGAAGCAACATCCGGTGAGTTACCAGCACTATCATTCATCTCTCTTACAACTACAGAACAAACTTGCCTAAGGCGTGAATTACAAGGATAAAAAAATTAATGATTCAAACCCACTTATAGTTACATCCCCCGAAAGTTCTCAGCAGATAAGAACAGCCAATTTACCCACAAAGAAAATCCAACAGGAAAACACAAGGGCAGAAGTAAATTCAATAGGGCATCAGTTAGACCAAACATGAACTAGTCCATGCCTATTGCCTGTATATATCTCATTACGCTCTTCATCATAGAACAGAGCAGTAATGTCTTCCAGGGCTTCTGCGACTGTGCTCCTCATCTTGGAGCCATGTTTTCGCTTCTTTGAATTACAACAACCACTTCCTGAAGGATTGCCACAGCAACTACAATTATTATCCACTGGAAAGCTGTTGCTTGCTCTTATTTTGGCAAGACACTTGCCAGTTAAAATGTTGCTGACGTTGATGGAACCTGCTGCATAAAAGAAACAAGGCCAGTCGGTCACTATTGTACCTTTGAAGTTAGGCAGGCACTGGTAAAATATACACATTGATCACAGAGACATCACAAGCTATTAGTTCAATAATTAATTTAATATTACGTGTAACTTTTTAAGATATCAAGTTAAAAATGTAAAGGCATTTAGCTAAATCAACTCTTAGGTCTCATGACCAAGCTTCAACTATAAAATTCTCCCCCTTCGTACCCTCCTCCATCATAAGGTGCATTACAAAAGGAAATTTTGCTAGGTGGACAGACAGGAAAAAGAATTAAAGAAGTACCATTTCCTTCAGACAGTGAATCATCAGAATCAGCTTTACAATAGGATATTATAAGATCCTGGTCACTGGTTATGTATATATTGTTTGTATTGCAGTCAGGATGCCACAAAAGGTGATCCTCAAACGAAGTTACAAGCTCTCCACGGAAGTTCCACACGGCCACAGTTCGATTTCGAAACGTCAGGAATAATTGATTCTCGTATAAAAAGATAAATGCTGACGGTGTCATAAATTCACTTCTGCAAACCTCTGTCAGCTCAAAAGTCCGCACCTAAAATTATTTAGAAGTCACATAGCTGGATGTAGAATGTTTACACAACGCAGGTAAAGGAGAAGATTACTTACATCAAGAATTTGGAGGTTCTCATTTTCTTGCTTGACAAGTAGCTTTTCATTGAACTGTTCAATAAAATCTACCTTCTTATTACGATAAAGGAGATGGGTGAATGACTTCAAAACAGTACCATCTTCTATTGAAAGGATTTTAAGTGGAACATGGCTACTTGCTTTAGCAAAAATCAACAACATGATTCCCGGACTAAAATAATCACCAAAATAGAACCAAAGGAGCGTTAATAAAGCAAGACCACCCAAAGAAAATATAAAATGAAGAAAAAAATAATATATCTTGCAAATTTAATAGCTAATGTGATAGAATTTCAGAAACTTGTGTAAGGTCATAGACCACTACATCTATCGAAATCTTTAGTAAAAGTGAAAGTAAATACAAGCACATCGAGAAAAATTACCTGATCTTAATCTCTTGGACATTTTTATCAGAAATTGAGTACAGCATCGTGTAGTTTTTGAGGTCAAATACCTTGTATATACTACATTATTGAAAAGAAAGACAAGTATCACCATCAAAACTCCTTGACATATTACACACAGAAGCATCAGATCAGCAAAACACTTACCTATCTTGAGCAGAGTATGTTAATACCTTCCCATTTACATCATCAAACTCTACAAAACCCGGCCACTTAAGAGACTCGGATTCGAAAAGAGCAAAGCCAGCATCTGGTTTACCCCTCCTTATGTATCTGAGAATGACAAAAAATCTTAGCAAAGATCAGAATCAAACCTGGACATCCAACTAGAGCTAGTAACTGCTTTTCTTTTAGTTATTGGGCAACTTGAGCAGGTTTGATCTCTATCTTTCTCTTTTGATAGTGGGAAGCAGGGTTTTAAGCAGTTCAACGTGGACCCTGGCTGCTGTAGCAGAGCAGTTTAGTGTACTGGCTGTAGCAGACTGAATAGCAGATATAGGGAAGACTACCCTCACTACGTGTTGATTCCAAAAAGCCCTCTAAACAGAGAGGTTAGGGCTTTGGGCAAAATACTTTTGGGACTTTGATTTCCAAAAAGAAATCCATATTGTGTAATAGCAGTAAAATGACAAAGAAAAAGACTTGGATTTAGAAGATCATGATTGATGATTCCTATCTAGAAAAAGAAAGTAGAGAGAAGATGGAGGAGGAAAATAGAAAGTGTTGCTGGAAAATGGAGATGGTTGTGGGAAACAAAATGGGTCACCAGAAACATACTAGATTGCACGCACAGGAGACTAGAAGGAAGAAATAACTTATGATTGTAATCATTATTCCACTCTGGGGTAGCAGCTGTGATGGCTGCACCACTAAACCTAGACATTACAGTCTCATTGTAGTGACTAGGTGGCACTTTGGCACCATAGCACCACTATTGACAGCCTACACATTATATTAACTATATAAAAGATTTCAGAATAGTCTCTATCCCGCTTTAGTGTTTTAGGGGCACCAGCTATGAGACGCTACAAAAAACAAAGAACAATACGTACTCAATCCTTGTGCTTCTGCATTTCAAAGAACTGTAACCATCTGAAGCATATACAGAAACCGTGATAAGCGAATCGTTATTTTTGTTATAAAACAGACTTCTTATAACTTCATCAGGACTGACATTCAAAAAGCATATCCTTTGATTGGTCTCTGCATCAAACAAGAGATACACGTCACATATACATATATCCATTTAAAAGTAGCAAAAGTAATTGAAAAACGAACATATTACAATATTAATACTACCTCTGCTAAATGCTGCGCAAACACCAGATTGTGCAAGAGCAAAAACAATATCTCGTGCTGCTACAATCTCAATAATCTTTGATCTTTTTCTCAGAAACGGTAACACCATGGTTGAAGGACCTTTTGGATCATGTGTATCATATTCCTCCTGTAAACAAAACCATCGGACATATCACACCAAATGCGGGGAAAATGGGCATGTGTAAGTAAACTACAAATCTAACTATAAAACAGGAGGAACGGAAGACTCTTCGACATCAATGATTTAAAATCTACCACACCCGAGCATGAGGAATGACAAACAAAAACGCCACACCATTTTTCTATTCCAATTATCTCATATTTCAAGCTAAAGTATCGAGAATGCAATCAAGCAGCAGGGTAAGACTAGTGGTCTAAGCCTTACCATCTGTTAAACCACCAAATACACACCAAAAGAGTTACTGAAAAGCAAAAGCAAAAATGATGCTATCCACAGTCATCCGAGTCATTCTGTATCCAACAAACAAACCTTCAATCCACCAGTAGCTTACAGGTCTTGAATTCTTACAAATTACCGACAACAAAACAAGATTCTGCTTAATTGTCTAAAGACCGCGACTTCAAAATCATGGTAAAGGCACTAAACAACACTATTACACGAATTTAAAATCGGATCCAGCAAGAAATTCTACACGGCGCAGCCCTAACGAAATATTCCACTCACAGTAGTAGGATAGGGACACCAACTTTTGAAAAGTGAATAGAATAAGAAAGGTTAGGGAAATGGGACCTGCAAGCGAATATTCCGGAATCTCTCCTGAGCATCGCTCATGGTGAAGGCGCGATCACGTTTGGAGCTGATTTCGCGTCTCTGAAGTTTCTTGACGCTGTTGACAAAGCCATCCGCTGCACGCGGCCTCTTCTTGGCAGCTACGATCCTTCGACCGCAGCAAGGTCGCGGGCTCACAGTAATTCTCCTGCCACCTTCCATTTCCTCAGAGGGGAAGCTGCTGCTGCATCGGCTACCTCAGCTCAATCCAACCCTAACTCTTCGCTCCCCGCAACAGGGACCACCAAAATTAGGGTTTCGCGAATCGGTGGGAAGCAACGATGGAGAACTATGAGTGAGTGTCTGAGTGAAGAAGAATATGAATGGAGTCAAGCTGTTCAACGGGCGTCGATCCCGTTTCAAAAAACCCAATTTGGATTCTCTTGCTCTTCACTCTCACCACTTTCCGACCCTTATATATATATATATATATGTATATATATATATATATGTATATATATATATATAGTGAATTAAAATACAGAGATGTCCATTGAATGTCTTATATGTTTCTTTAATAGTCATTATATCCTCTCTCTCCTGTGTTTATTAATATTTGATTATTTTTCTATATTTCTATTAATTTCATTGGTGTATGATGGGATTTTGTATATTTGAATTTGGACTTTTTATGCCATGGAAGAAGGCTTTTTAGTCCAGGTTATAATCAAGTTGTCATTTCGACTTAACATAGAAAAAAAAAAATCTAATGAAGAAGGGAACGGGATATCAGAACATGAAGAAAAGGATTACTTTTACGAAATTTTATAAGAAAACAAAGTTTATCTCTATAAAAGATGAATCTTCAGGATAAAAAGAATGATAACTTTTGACTAATATATTCTTAGATTAAATGAGAAGTTAAAGAGTTATGGAATTCATTACAAGATATTCAAGTTGAAAGATTTTGTAATCAAAATTTGTGAAAAATATTGATTACAATTTAATGAATGTAAGGTTAAAAATAACGGTACATTTAAAATTTGTGTTGTTAAACATATGATGATATTTTTTTTAATCCGAAAGTGATGTGGTTTCGGAGAAGGAAAATTTGATGAAGGAAAGTCTTTGAAACATTTTAAGATGAATCTCAACATTTCAAATACTTGTAAAAACTTATGTATAGAAACTTTTAGAAACATGAATGCTAAGAATTTTCAAAGAACAATATTATTTATATATTTACAAATCTTGTTTATAAAAAGTAATCATGAAAAACATTCAATACTCTTTTTAAACAATTTAGCTAAAACCTAAGTTCATATTTTATATTTATCTAGCTTAGATATTTTAGGTAGTAATACTTATTATTATTATTATTATTTGGAAGAGTACAAAGTATTAAAATAAATTATAACACTTTGCACTAATTATTTGAAGAAACAAATAAAAATAATACTTGGTTAGAAATTAAAAGTGGTTGAATAACAATAATTATAATTATAAGCCTTAGTTATTAGTGAAATTTTAAGTTTTTCTAATATATGAACACATTGTTGGTAGTTGAATGAACTAGTATACAAATCTTTAGTGCATTTTGTCTTTCTTCTCTTCTTTAGTCTAAAATTGATTTTACAAAAAAAAAAAAAAATTCTTTGAAAAGTAAAATAAAAGTTTGGAAGTGTAGAAAAATTTAGAAACACATTCAACCTATTTTCTTATATTACTTTCAAACTAAAAATTTGGTATCAAAACTAAACTTTTAAATGGTTGAGTATTGTAACAAACGTTAGATAAAAAAAGTTCTAATTAACTATGAAAAGAATGTATACGACTGAATGAACATCTCTTATCGAATTTCCTACCTTTAATGGAGATTACTATCTCTACTAAAAGAATGAGATGAAAATGTATGTTAAATTCATTTGAGATAAATCACTGTATAATGATAAGGTCAGAATCAAAATACACCTACTAAAAGTAAAACATACTTAACGAATGTCATAACAAGGTACATCATCAACTATGCCTTTATCTAAATTTAAATATAACAAATGTAGGTACAAAACTATAAGATGTCATTTGAATCACCCACAATATTGTGTTTCCCTTGCTTTCTGGTTTATGTTTTTCCCTTTTACTTCAGTTTCACAAGTTAACCTTTTTAGTTAGCTTTTCGTTTTTTCTGTCCTTTCAGACAACTCTAGCTATATATATAGGGTTGCCTTTTTCTCTTTTGGAGAATGTACAAAAAAAACCTTTATACATTCTGATTTATGAAAAAAAAAAAAAAACAAACGTCTTCTTTCATAGGGAAATAGTCCAGGACATGATTGTATGTTTATTTTCTTCTCCATAATGTACATATACCATCCAATACACAAAGAAAAAAAAATATAACTCTACATAAATAATATGAAATATATGTTAAAGATAAATAAGAATTAAATTGTAAATGAAATATTTAGTAGATTTCAAACTATCATTGATGAATTTTTAAACTTTCACATACAAAACCAACATAACATCTAAGATGGCGGACATCTTTTTCAGTAGGATGTAAATTAATCATAACTAAAAATAGAAACCCGAAAACAATGATAAGTAATGAATTTATTTTGAACATTATATATGTACGAAATGCAAAAATAATAAATATTCAAACTTCTTAACCTTGTAAAGAAGTAAATTTAAACCAACTCTTATAAAACTTAAGAAAAAACTAAAAATTCCTACAAAATTTTTAAAATGCTAGAATATGATATTAAAGATACATCTAAATACTTAAATAAAGATACAACTCTAATGGATGAAAAGTTTAAGAAAATGTTTGAAAGAAAAGAAAAGTATACATATTAGTACAAACACAAACTATTTTATTACTAAAGAAATAACAAACACGGCACCTGCAGATACTTACTCTTATTAACGATAAATATCATTTTCGTTAATTTTATTCCAGGACATAAACAATTCAGATTTTGCTTTATGAATTTAATCACGTTTAAACAACAAGATAAGAACAATAAAACTTCATATTCCAATTATTTGTTAAAACAATTTTAACAATTCGAAACAAAAAAGTTTCTCCATTCTTGCAATGCAAAAATATTAACAATAACAGCAGCAAAAAACGAACCCGTAAATTTATAACTACGGCTCTTAAAAGATTGAAAAAATAATATCATACATGAAAAATCATATAATCTCAAAACACATGTTCCTACACCACAAGTAAATTATAATCATTTTCTAAAAGTCATATACAATAATAAAATAAGTTAAGATTTTACTTTCTACTCTTCCTTCTATATTAATTTTTTCGATCGATAAAAATTTTGAGCGAATATGCTTACTCTTAAAAGGAGATATTGATTCACATTAATGGATATATTAACCTCTCAAAACTACTTGTAAGGATTTATTTTTGTCCTTTAATATAAGCGAGAATTAGTTTAAGAAATGGATGATTAAATTTAATAAATGTTTAAACTTTATTTAATTTAAGATGATGATGTATGTGGTTAGTTTTGGATTTAAAGGAATGATGATAATAGATTGGAATTGGGCTTGCTTTTGGTTGCTTTATAAAGTAACATAAAGTGGAGTGAGTTTAGTAAATATAGAAGGTGCAAATAGAAGATTCAAAATGCTCTTGTTACTTTCCAAAATAACATGTTTCAAACGCCAATTTATTGGTTATAATTTTCTGAATATATATAACTCAAATGAAGTATGTCCCGCTTAAAGAGATTTTCAAGTTTCTTATGTAAGCAATTATTCATAGATTAAATGAAGTGATCACTAAGAGTAAGATGTGTTTTACTATAGAATGTCATTTTTAAACTAGGAAACATTGCTCAAACGATATTTTCTTGTTTTATATTATGGATTGTACTACTTGATTAAACTACTTTTACAATGTTTATGCGTGATCTAATCATAAAATAAGTTTGTCTTATAGTTTTCTAATGTTTCACTTCTTCAAAAAAATATTTTTTTAATGTAGTTTATTGAATTGTGATATTTAACATGTGAATGAAATGAGAATAAATAAATGTCTTTAAGCGAGTTATTACTTGGTAGGTAATATTACTTGTTGTAAGTATTAAATTACAGGTCTGAAATGATATTTTCATACTTTACGGATAACCTTAATAATATAAATGAAGCTATCATATTATGAAAAAATTATGAAAGTTCATATCATTTATTTGAAAAATGAATTAAAGTGATTCAATAATTTGTTATGAGATAACCTAATATATGTTGGATACCAAATGATACTGAAATTATGAAACAATTTGATGTCAATTATATTGATATGTCAAGTATTAACCTTAAATATTAATGCTTAATATAGTCTTTACCTATTTTATTTGAATATTCCTAATCATTGCTAAGCAATAAATGACTACATTATTATGTAGTTGAGCATGTTTATATGAATTGTTTATTTCTATTAACTTATCTTTGTATATTATTATTGATTCTGATGGTTGTCTTTATTCAATAATATATGATAGTGTGATAGTTTGGTTATTTAGGGATTATCCATAACAATGTATCCTTTATATTGTTTTATTTTAGAAAGTATATTTTTCAACTTTGACTTCATTGACATGATTTACATCTTATATTAGTTTTGTAAATTCATATGTATAGGTAATTATTTCTATATATTTATAAATTATTAAAATAATTAAATGGTATGATAGTGTGATAGTTTGGTTATTTTGGGATTATCCATAAAGATGTATCCTTTATAATGTTTTATTTTAGAAAGTATATTTTTCAACTTTGACTTCATTGACATGATTTACATCTTATATTAGTTTTGTAAATTCACATGTATGGATAATTGTTCCTATATAATTATAAATTATTAAAATAATTAAATGGTATATTAATATTGTGCAGTTTTATCTTAGTAATAGTAGTATAGTAATTACTTTTCTGCTTCCATCAAATATCAATTAAAAATTATTTTACTTTAACCCATATTACATATTTATTTATTATTTTCTTAACAAGTGTTCTTAAATGGACTTAAATAATATTCACCCATGTAATAAAAAATTAATTATATTATGAAAAGTAAAAAATATATTAGAAATCTATATTTATTTATATATCAAATTATAATATCTAAACTTAAAATTAATTTTGTTATTTTAAAAAAATTAATTTAAATTTAAATTTGTAAAACCTAGCAAAATATCCATTGACTCTATATAAGGCTGGACTAAATATAAAAGTAGTATTCCATTTAATAATAGGATTGTATACCCCATACAGTTTTTTTAGGTAATTACCATTCCATTTAACAACTCTAGAAATATGATTACATGAATTATTATTTATTTTTATTTTCTATTTTCTTTTAATTTAGTAATTATAGAAGATCACTTGTTAAAGCTAATAGTATTAAGTGTACTATAGATTGAAAATGATTCAAGTACGGAAAGCCGGTTCTAGAGTTATTCTAAGCAGAATAGAGATGAACCAATCAAATTTATCATTTCACTCGAGGAACGAAGCTCATAAGCATGATTAGCGGGATGAAATACAAGCTTATGCCACTAATGAGACTTACCATCATGGGACTACCAACGGACCTGATGAATAGTGGACTGGTCAAATACCATTCCTATAAATAAGGGGAATGGGACACCCTCCACAAGTATAAAGATTGTTGCCTTAACCTTTCATCTTTAATCGATATTGACTTGATCGTCAGAGTACTTTTGTACTTTTGCAAGTATCCTCCCCCTTTAACTGAGAAGGAATAAGCGTTTGACTTAAGAAGACTCAACTGAATCTTGAAGATCAATTGAGACACTTAACCGGTTCCACAAATATTCTCTTTTACCTAAGTGACCCACTCCCCCATCTTCACCTACTCATTCTACCCATAACACTAAGAATAAAAAAATTTATTATAATATATACACAAAAATCATATCTATTTGAACATTAACCTAATAATAAAAATGTTATCTATTTAACTTATAATATCCCATGATGTGTAAAATTTAAGATAGCATATGGATTTTTTTTATAATTAAATTACGAGAGTTGTATAAATTATGTCATATTTCTAATAAATAACCATGACCTAAATTTAACATATAGTATCGATTTGCAAAATTTAAATTAATTTAAACATGCTTGAATATTAATATTTAATTTATCTTTTAAATATATATACAATGATTTTAATAGTTGTGATATAGCAAAATTTCTTTCTCAATCTCTTACCATCTAATATTTTAATATACATAATTTAGACTTAGACTATTATTGAAGTAAGAATATTTTTATATAATAATAGGTTCATGTGATTGATATACTTATTACGAAAATAAAAAGATGAACAAAAATGAACAAGAAAGGAACAAAAGATATGAGAGTGAAAATATTCTTTCTTCTTATTCATCTTGATGAAAGAAAGCTACTATATGTATGAAATACATGGAATAACCATATCATAACAGAATAATTACAGAATTGTTAATAATTCTCACATAATAATTATTTATCATTTGTTAATATACTCTAACAAAATTGTTAATTATTATCACATAATAATTATTTATCATTTATTAATACTCCCCTCAAAATGGAGTGTAGAGATCAACTAAACCCAACTTGGACAACAGATGTAAGAACAACTTGGATATGAGAGGGTTCGTACAAACGTCAGCTACATGTGACTTAGTGTTGTTGATAGGGAGCACAAACGAAAAACACCATCAGGAACCTTGTCTTTAACCACATGACAATTGATTTCAATGTGTTTGTTACGCTCATGAAACACAGGATTGTCATGACAACTAAATGTAAGACATATTTGTTGTCACAAAAAAGAACTGCAGTGGCTTGATGAACAATATGTAAATCATGATGCCGATAAGATAACCATTGAATTTCATAGGTTGTCGAGACCAAAACACGATATTCAGCCCCAAGATTAGCTTTAAGATAATGAAGAACCTTGAGTGCCACTTGGTAATGAGCCATAGTAGGAGCTAATAAGAATTGCGAGAGGAGATTGGCAACAAAGCAAATGTCAAGCTTAGTGTTGGTCAGGTAGATGAGTTGTCCAATGAGCCGTCAATACATGGAAATGTCTTCAAGGAGAAGACTCCTAATAAGCCTGCAGCATCTAGAAGCTCTAAAGTGTATTTCCTTTGATTAAGGAAAATGCCATTGCTTGATCTATCAACTTCTAATCCAAGAAAAAATTTCAATTGACCAAGATCCTTAATTTTGAATAAGTAATCAAGTTGATACTTGACTAAAACAATCTCTTAGAACATTATTTCTTGTCAAAATCATATCATCAACAAAGACAAAAATGATTGTGAATGTACCAGTAGCGAATTGTTTAGTGAATAAAGAAAAATTAGACTGTGATCGAGTATAACCCGAAGCTATAAGGACTATAGACAACTTTTCATACCACTATATACTAGCTTATCTAAGACCATAAAGAGATTTTCTTAGCTTGCAGACTTGACCAGGTTTTGGGGAACTACACCTTTAGGAACCTCTATATATACTTCTTCTTAAAGATCTCCATGCAAGAAAGCATTGTTGACATCAAGTTAGTCAATGAGCCAATTTTTAGTAGCTACAATGGCAAGTAAGAGCCTGACAGTAGTGATTTTATTCATTGCAGAGAACGTTCCTCTGAAATCATCAATGTTTTCTTGTTGTGTGAATCCCTTGGCTACTACCCTTGAACCTCTCAATTGAGCCATCATCCTTGTGTTTAGTTTTATACACCCATCTACATCCCACTATTTGTTTTCCAATTGGAAGGTCAGCTAACTCCCAGATTTCAGTTTGAACTAAAGCATTAATCTCATCATCCATGGCTTTCCTTCAGTTATCATGCTTCACTGCCTGTGCATAAGTTTTGGGTTCTACAATGGAAGAGATATTAAATGAAAAATGCTTATGATTGCTAGAAAATTTTGAGTAATTAACAAAACTGGAAATAGGATATTTCACTAAAGAGGAATTTTTGCTCTCTATGCCCACAACTACGTTGCAATGAAAATCCTTAAGGTAAGCGGGAGTTTGATGCATCTAGTGAATTTTCTTTTAGCAGGAGGTACAGGGTTATCAGGAGCTGTGATAGTGGGAGATGAATAATTTTGTTGTAGGAGACAATATATGGTGTTTGTTGGTTTTGTAGTGGTGAGGAGGATGTGAGGAAAGAGAAATCGGTGTTTTGATAATCAGGAAAATATGGCATGACAAAATTTTTACTATTTATATGATTAGCAATATGCTTAAAAGGAAAATTATTTTCATTGAAGGAGACAATTCTGGATAAAAAAAAAAGGAAAAAAAAAAAACCTCTAT
>Ga0209700_107786_pt1 | contig 14633 bp, 6 predicted proteins | sample SiratroredBW_FD_187528 | JGI IMG/M metagenome (GOLD analysis project Ga0209700, IMG submission 187528) | Root nodule microbial communities of legume samples collected from California, USA - Siratro red BW (SPAdes) (version 2) | ecosystem: Host-associated > Plants > Roots > Nodule | place: USA... | reverse complement strand
GACTGGTCCTTGAGCACTGAATATGTTTGATTATTTATCTTGATTTGATGTGATTTGACCTGATTTGAGTAATGATGTTCGAAAGTAATATGTGAGAACTTTTGATTGTTGTTTACTAGATTGAATACGACTTGTGATAAGACTTTGATATATGTTTTTTTTGTGCATGATTAACTGAGGAATCATATCTGATATTGTATAATTATATAAAGTGGTGAAGTTTTATTGAGATTGTTGAGATTGAAATGGAAAGTGAATGAATAGATGAATGAAAATTGATGATGTATGATATGAATTGTATGTGATGTGTAGGCATAGTGTTTTCAGGAAAGAAAACATCTGTGCTGAGAAATAGGATGTGCATTGTCTAAGGATCTGGTTTAACGATTGATATCCTGACTCTACTAGTAATAGGAATCAAATAGATGAATATTACTAGGTGGTGAGAGTCGAAGGAGGTTCATATGACTGAAACTGCAACATGAAAAAGGGTTGGTCAGGACAGTCATATGGATTAACCCTGTCATATGAGATTAATGGTGATGAGATGAGACACACGAATTGGGGTAGTATGACAGGTGCAGATCTCGGGGTCTATTCAATGCACGAGTCTTCCGGAAGTAGATCGAGTCTGTCTATATTATATGATGTCTTGAGTTGAATGATAGATGTTATCAATTGATTGTTATGTGTTAAATGATGTATACTTGTGATTATTTGAGATTAATTAAGATATTTTGAATTACTAGCTTACCTTTTCTTGTTTCTGGTGTGTGTTTGTTTCTACTGCGATTATCGTGTTATACACGGGAGCAGGTAATATTGCAGATGGTACTGTGGAAGGTGCTCTTGAATGAGCCAGTTGCAGCCTTAAAAGCTTTTTGAAAAACAAAAATCTTATTTTGTTTATATGTATATATGTGTAAATGTAATTAGTTATGTTTTAATTCCCTATGAAGAAGGAAATATTTTGAAATACAATGTTAGTGAATGATCGATATAAATATCTTTATTATGCATTATGTCTTAATTATTGTTTTGGATTAGATGTTATAGATAATTAATTTTTTTTTTTGGGTGTTACAATTATAACATAAGAATTATCTTAAGATCTTGCTAAAAATGAAACAGTTGTTATGTGATTCTATTTTCTATTCTTTTTTGTGTTTAAGTTAAACATAGTGTTCTACCCATTAGATTGTCTCTCTTTATAATAAATAATTTTGGCATCGGGCTCATCAATTACGTCAATCCATTTCTTTCTAATAATTTTATATTTCAATCATAATTGTTTTCACGTTTTTTCCTGTATAAGAAAAATTTAATTGTTTTCGTATACATAGTTTTTTCCAATTAATGTTAATTGATTCTTGTACACCTCTTATTCTTGTTTTACCTATTAAATACCCTAACTTTAAATGGTATAAATTTGAGTAATATCAATTAGTTATAATCTCACTCACTTTATCTCTATTAATTAATATTTCAATACAAATAAATAAATTTTATTATGGAAACGTTTTTATTTGACTATCGTTTTCAAAGTTAAAACAACATTATTTATTTCATTGTCATTCATGTTACCCTTCCTTTAATATTGAATTTCATTATATATATGTCTTTATTATAAAGTAGAGTTGAAATATTGTAAAATATTTTTTTTAATTATTTAATTATGGTAAAGTAAAGTTATAAATTTATTTATTTATTTCAAAAAATTATACTACTAAAATTAGAAATAATTTTATACTATTATCAATTAAAAAATAATTATTTTGACTTCCTATTTTTTGTGACTTCCTAATTTTTATTTTGCATCAACTTAATTTTGATATTTAAATCAACTCGTATAATATGGTATTAAATAAACCCTAAACCCTAAATAAAATTTACCTCTCAAATAGATATATTTATCAATATTAAATATAACCTCCCATTCTTGCTTTACACGATAGATAAAATAGATAGATGCTTCATAGAATTGAAAAACCCTAAGTGAAAAGATTCATTCCAATCTAACATTACAATGATAATGTTATTTTGCATTTGATATGGCTGTGCACCAAGAAGAAAAATGGATAATGACATCTCTATTATATGAAATTTTCATTCCAAACAACTTCGTATTAACTCACTCAATCAAAAACAATATTCGATTTAGGATTTAAAACTTTTTCACTAAGTCGCACTTGTAATTTTAGTTCTAACAACTTATAATATTCCCTCGAGTTTATTTTTTTAATATTATCTTTGTTTTTATTATTTATATTATGACTTTGTTAAAGACATGATCAAACATATTTTTCTTTACATATGTAAGGATTAACCTTAGTTATTTTATGAAGAAAACACATCTCTTTCCAATTTTGAATAATTTTTTTTTTCTAAATGAATGATTCATACACAAAAGTTAAATATGAGAATCTAACTAATTTTCTTTTTCATAATATTTAACCTAAAAGTTTTTAATTTATTCATATAACATCAACATCTAATCTTTGGTAATAGCATTTTATATGAAAAATTAATACTCTAAATTATATATACATATGTTAGTTGTAAACCTAAATTTAATAATATCATCTTTTAAAAATAGTCAAGTATTTGAATATTTAATTAATGTTTTTATACTTTTAGTAGACAATAAACATGTCTTGATAATTATTCTTGATAATTATTATTAATTAATTTATATGTAATATTTTAAATTATTAGCTTACCTCATTTTCTTCTTTTGTATTATATGGTAATTGCATGATCATGTTTTAGAGTATAAATAAAAGACAGTCATTTAAACATTAATAAAGAAATTTGTCTTTTATATTTGATGTATTAGTTACGTGCTATATTTAAAGTTTAATATGTTGGTTTGTAATATATGTATATATATAAATACTATGTTTTATTTATTGTAAATAGATAAAATATATGTTTTTTAGAGAAAAATAGGTTTATTAAAATTTATTTAAATTTCCTAAATTTTGTCCTTTCTTATAGTTTTTCTAATTTTTAAATTTATCACTTTTGATATTATAGAATAAAATAATAGTTTAAAAAGTTTTAATTTGGAAAAAAATATTATGCATTCTAGAAATAAAAATAAAAAAATTGGTGATTTTTTTCTGAAATAACTAAATAAATGGGTAACCGACTGTGTTTACCATTAAAATTGTAAACTAGTAATGATTTAGTTATTGAAAAAAAAAATTTAATCTTTAAAGGTGTAAATAAATACAAATTGGTTCCTAAAGTACATAACATTAAATTGATCCTTAAAAAATATAATTTAGTATCAAATTGATACTTAAGTTTAATGATAAATATTGTTAGAGAAAAGTTAGTTATTATTATTTTACATATTGAAAGGCTATTTTTTCTGTTTTCAGAGATTAAATTGACAGCAATTATAGCTTTTTAAAAATCAAAACTACTAAGTAAAATTGAAATTTAAATATATTGAAAATAAATATATTTTATCTTGAAAATAAGAAAAAGAACTTATGATGTTATGGATTGACTTTGAAATGTTTTAGTTTGGATTGGCTTTATAAACTGCGTTTGGGTCATGTCGGTACAACATGTGACAGCAAAACGTAAAATCTGCCACAAAATTATTAAAGTGAAAAAGGAAACAAACAAAGTTGCATTCAAAATCCACTGCAAGACTTCAAACAAAACAAAACACAAAGTGACAATTTTCTTAGATTAGTTTATTTAAAAAAAACAGCAAAATAATTATTAACTAATATACCTTAAAACAAGGGAGTGTTTCCATTACTAATGAAAACCTCCAATATGAACACATCAATAATCAAAACCTTCTTTATTTCTTGAAGTAATCTAAGAAGTAATCTAACATAACGTAATTAATTATTGTATTTAGCTTCATATAATAGTTTGTTTTATTTATCTTTATAAGAAAGAAAAACTAGATAAAATTCATTAAATCAATTTATCTATCATTTGTTTCATATGAATAAATAAGTAAAAAACTATCCAATCTTAAATTTTTAACTAAAAAAAGAATTCATATCAATAGCTTCCAACTCCAATTTGTTTAAAGAAGTAATACTTTTATTAGATGTATTTTTAACTATAAAAACATGAAAATATATATATAATTTGGAGAAAAATTCACTCTCTTATTTTGAAAGTTTTAATTATATATGTTCACATCCTTTTATTTGTATTAAAAAAAACAGAGGTGAATGTTGTCTGTTTGCATTTTTAAAAATTTAAAAGATAATCTAAATTTTTATTCAATATTGTAATTAAAAGGTGATGAAAATTATTTTACTTGAATATATTTTAATTTATCTTTTATTTTTATTCAATATAAAGTATATTTAAAAATGAAAATTAAATAAAGCAATTGAAGAATAGTTAATTTTATGTGTCTTATACTTTAGAAAATATAATTACACATAAGATTAATTTCAGAAAAAAAAGTTGTAGTATAAATTATCTGACCATATTGATGATGCTATCAAAAATTATGTTTTATTGATTAGCTTCATTTTTATATTTTGTATTTCTTTATCTTGAAGATATTTTAGTTTCTATTTATCTTGGCATCTCATTCTATCTTATATTTTGTTTGTACATTATTGATAATAATCTTAGCCAAACTATACATATGAATAATACTAAAAACAGCACTTAGAGATTGTATATAGCTATTTTTTTTCAAAACAATTACTAATTTTTTTAGTTTAATTACTCATAAGATTGTACAGTTATATATTTTTTGTCTTTTAAAAGATTATGTATATTTATATATCTATAATTTTTATTTTGAAGCATATATGCGTAAAAAATAAAAACATTTTGCCTCATTGGATATATAATTTTTAACTATATGAATTAAAAAATAAAATTGATAGTAAGGAAGAAATTAAGTCACTGTTTAAATATTTTATTTTTAAATAAGGAAAAAAAAAACTAAAGGTATGTTAAGTTAGAATATGAATATGATGGTTAATAGATATCAATGATTCAAGCAAAAGGGCGTAGAATCTTTTATTCGAATCAAATTAAACAAATCAACACGTGGCAAACATAGAGGAACTGTGACCATTGTTCTCTAAAGCATCGCCGTTCCACGCAATCACTATCTCCTCTCGCACGTGCCACCTTCCTCATCTCAAAATCCACGCTCCCCACACAGCTCATTCATACCAAAATCCAAAAAAAATATTTATATAAATACATTTCTTTAAAAATAATATTAATTTCTTTTAAAGAAGAATTTTAATTGTTAAAGAAAAAAAAACAAAACTGTTTTATTGTTTTTGAATTAGAGTTTGGAAAAGAAGAGAAGAAAGTGATTATCCAAAAAGAAAAACCCTAAAATAAGACGTTAAAACGCTACTTTCCTTTTGTGTTTGTCTCTCCAACCAAACACTCCCCATGAGTATAATCACTCACCTTCACTCTCTCCAGAACCTTCCATTCTCAACAATGAGCTTCAGTGTTTCAAAATTAGTGTAACGTTTGATTTCTAATTTTAGTTTTTAATTTTAAAATATTGTTTTTGCTTCTTTTTTCCGTGATTCGATGGGAGCGGTGACGTCGTCCATGGCGGCCAAGTTTGCGTTCTTTCCGCCGGATCCGCCGTCGTACACGGTGGCGGAGGAGGCGGAGGGGAGGACGAAGATGGTGGAGGTGGCCACGAGAGAAAACGTCGACGTTTTGAAGGTGCGGACGGAGAGAGGGAACAGCGTTGTGGCGATGTATATTAAGAACCCAACGGCGTCGTTGACTTTGCTTTACTCGCACGGTAACGCCGCTGATCTGGGTCAGATGTACGAGTTGTTCAGCGAACTGAGTCTTCACCTCCGAGTTAACCTCATGGGGTTACTTTCTCAAACTTTTTTATTTTTGTTTTCCTTAACTATTTGTTCATTCATTTATAATGCTATTTTGGTTGTTTTTCTCTCACTTATGTAAATTTGCTTCCATATTTAGATTATGTTTACCATTTTAGACTTTTTTTTTTCTTAATTACGAAATTAGTGCAAACAATTGAATTTTTTTTTTTCCATTCACATGGTTCGAGTGAAATTTTAAGGAAACTGGAGCTAGTTTTGGGGGGAAAAGAACTTCTACTTTTCGTGTTTAAAGTTCGGTCTTTGAATTATTCAAATTTGTTCTTCTTTCACTAAATTGGCAAAAGACCGAATCATTTCTTAAATGGCAAAGTTAGGTCGTGAATTGTGAGAGAGATAACATGGTTTTCTTAAATTTTTGGAAAATGGAAATTCTCACATGCCTTCTTGAAATAGCATTTGTTGATGGAATTATACCTTTGATTAATTGTTTTTGGGGACCTAATTTTCTTCTTTAAGAATTGAATTTTAGACCACACCCATTCCTGTTTTTAGAGAGGCTGAAATGGGGTTTTGCTTGTTCTATTTGTGCACCTAACCGGAAGCCTATGGCAATTTCTGAAAAAATGTCTGCTGTTTTCCTTTCTGTAGTTATGACTATTCTGGATATGGACAGTCATCTGGGAAGGTATGTTGTATACTCAGTACGTAAAATTCTGCTAGTTATTCTTAAATATATAAAACAATATTTTATATTTAGAATGACTAATTTTATGTTTAAACTCTGATATAAGGTTGTTTTTAACTGTTGGTAGTCTTTCTGTAAAAGGTATTGAAATTTAATTTAGAAATAGGTATATGTAAATTAAAAAATTAATATTAATAAAATAAAGGAAAGTTGGTGAGATGATTGAGAGAATCTTTTTGTTTAGTGCTGGCATTCGAAAGAAAGAATATTGAAAATATCTCATTGAGAGTGGAAGCATTACTTTCCAAGTTGTGTATTTTTATTTATAATATAAGAATTTTTTTTTTGAGGCAGATTTTCAGAATTTTAAAAATACTATACTCCTCAGTGTGTGTTGGATAATAGTTAGGAACTTGACATGAGTTGAACTTAATGAGTTTAAGAGAAATTAACTCATTGTAGCGTTTAATTAAATTAAAGTTCGGGGTGAGTTTTGGTTTTTGCTTCTAACATGATGGAGAAAAAGAAAAAAGTCAAATATGTTTGACATAACGTGCGGTGGAAGATAAAAGTTAGTTTGGGCTGTCAACTGGTATCCAAACGCCCCCTTATTTCATTTAAACTTCAAATAGTGACCGTTATATTAACTATAATTTTAATTTAATAGTAAGGTTTAATTAAATAAATGCTATAAGTTATTATATTATCACCGAGATTTCCATGACTGTTTAATGAAATCTTTATAATACTAAAATTTTACTTAAGTAACTTCAAAATAAATTGTATTCCCCTCCCTTAAAGATGTTTGTATTACATTCTCTTCCTGTTTTATATTAGAATACACAGCTCTCATGAAAAACAGATATTTGAGTTAATTTTAATGTAAATGAGTTTTACAGAGATTTGTCCCCCTAATGTTGATTCCTGACACGATTAATAATAATTAGTCTTGAACAGCTACCATCAATTTTGTGATTGTAGACAAATTTCAAAGTCGATGTTAAATGTATTTAAAACTTTATTATATCCTCAAATACCAAAATCAGTAATATGGCGTTCAGAACTAGTTGTCCATGGCGCTGAAGTTGTAACAAGATCAAATATCATTAGGAGAAATATTATTCATAATTATGCACTTCTTTTTAAGAAGTTCGTATGTATTGAAAAGGGTTAAGGTGTAACTCATTCATCTCTTAGGGGGGCAGTATATTTAAAGGAAAAGGAGGGAGAGTATAATTTTAGAAGGTCTTAGGAAAGAGATGAGTAATCTGTTTTAAATTTAATAAAGATTTTTTTTACTGAAAAAATTTAATAATGATAGAAGGAGAAAAAGGAAGAAAGAAATTAGGTATATAGATCAATGAGAGATTGTTTCCTGCATGGTAGATTGGTTAACAATTTGATATTTTTTTCTTTCTGGACAGCCTAGTGAGCAGAACACTTATGCAGATATAGAAGCTGTTTATAAATGCCTGCAGGAGAAGTATGGGGCAAAAGAGGAGGATATTGTTTTGTATGGGCAATCTGTTGGTAGTGGACCAACTATAGATTTGGCTTCTCGTTTACCAAACCTTAGGGCTGTGATTCTCCACAGTCCAATCTTATCTGGTCTTCGTGTCATGTATCCTGTGAAGCGCACATACTGGTTTGACATTTATAAGGTTTTACCTATTTCAATGCTAAGTGAATCATAATCGACAATGTTCAATTTTCGTCCATTTTAATATTATTGATCTGCTTTTGATGCAGAACATTGATAAAATTCCCTTGGTGAGTTGTCCTGTTCTTGTGATTCACGTGAGTATTCTTCTCATTTCTGACGGTACTTATATTTATAGTTAGAAAGTAAATATACCATTGCATAGAAGATACTGCAATATTGGAGTAACTATATGACTTCTTTTCTATAGTTTCTTGTTAAATATTTCTTTGGTCAGTGTGTATTTTGCTTACGTCTACTCTCCCCAGACCCCAATATGAAGGAGCCTGGTGCACTACGTCACTTTCTGCTCCTACTTCTCCCTAACTTATATTTGTCGCTGGTTTTTATAATTTTAGTTTGGTTTCTGTGCATGCTGTTATCATTTCCTCTTAATAAATTCATTGGACCATATGAACTTGCTAATGTTAATTTTAGATATTCTGATAATAAATTAGGTTGTCAATTGCTGATTCTCGACCATTGTTGTTGCTGATCACTGATTGAGCTTCCTATATGCATTTTTCAGCCACAATTAACTTGTCTGTCTCAAATACGCCAAAGTATTTGAAATTCATGCACCAATTAGTATGCTAGTATCATATGTTATTGGTCAGCATTTCAGCCAGTCTTTATATTTAGATATTTTGGAAATATTTGTGGGTTAGAATGTGTTTTTGAGTGGTCCACTTTGATGGGAGTACACCAATTGCGTGCATATGGTCAGTATTTATTTTAGATATTTGGTAACATTTTTATGGGTTAGATTGTTTCTTTCATTGCTTAACTATGTAAGTGAGCATACAAATTGCGAGATGCAACTATAGGTTCTGTTCCTACTTTCAATTGTGTTTATAGAGTGTGATGGTTCTTTGTATTGCCTTTTATATTTTAGGGAACAGCTGATGATGTAGTGGATTGCTCCCATGGGAAGCAACTTTGGGAAAATTGTAAACAAAAGTATGAACCCTTATGGATTAAAGGAGGAAATCACTGTGATTTGGAACTTTACCCTCAATACATAAAGCACCTCAAGAAATTCGTTACAGTCATCGAGAAGTCGCTACATCAAAAAACTGGATCTGGTCATATTCCTGATCCACAGGACAAACCTAGGAATAGCATAGATTTTCGGGAGAAATCCAGACCGAGCATGGATCTTAGGGAGAATTTGAGGAGTACTGATCACAAAGAAAAGCCTAGTGCAAGCACAGTCCCAGACCATAAAGAGAAGTCAAGAGCCAGCATAGACCGTAGAGATAAATCAAGAAAGAGCATAGATCGCCCTGAGAAGGCATATCATGGAGCAGATTTACCTGAAAAAGCTAGAAATAGTATTGACCGGTCAGATACAAACCTTGTTCAATGTAGTTTAGCGAGTTAAAATGATGCAGTGATGATGTTTTTTTACTTTACTTTTCTGTTTTGTGGTTGCAGCTTTGGGGAGATGGTGAGATCTGTTGGATTGTGTAACATCGATTGTTTCAGGCCCACAGCCACTCATGCATAAAGAAGATGGTGGAGCGTATGCAGAGAGAGCTTGTATTTTTCTCATTAATTATTTGATTGGTTGCCTTTGCCAAGGCTTGTGCCTTTGCCTTGGAAAGAGGTAGCCTACCCTGGCCTTTAACTTTTTATCTTTCCCAATATATATATATATGATTGGTTGGTGGGTTCTCTGGGGTTAGGTATATGTTTCATTGTGTCTGATTGATAGGAAAGTAATTTAACCAAGTAGATCATGTAGCCCAAAATCACCTTCGAGTTCAAGCTAATAATCTAACCTTTGTGGACATGCTAACATATATGCATTGAGTTTAATTCTATTCCTGGGTTATGGCCTATGAACTTGTTAATTAGCTTTACACAAGTTCATTTTTGTTTTTCAATTGAAACGAGCTTTGCCAAACATTTTAGTCTCTGTAGTTTACCACGATGATTTTGCCTCTACCCAGGTGCTTAAGTTTATAGCAATGTCGTTTATTGGGTTGATTTTGGTTAAAGAAAAAAATTATAATCGTACGTTGTAGACTTTTTAGCCAAAAGGCTATTTTTATCAAAAGAAAAAAAAAAATAAGCTTATACAAACATAATGTTGTTTGCCATAAAGAAGGAAGGTGTTCTTCAGCCAAAAATAGAAAGAAAGGACTATGTTTCAATATATATTAACAGCAAATTCAACAAACAAAAAATGTGAACCCTCTCAATAGGTGAAACCTGCACTGGTCAACACACTCAAAGATGTTGGCACTTTGTTTTGGTGAAGCACTATGAACCCACATTTCCATGAACACAGTGTAGTACAAATCTATGATATCTTCAATTGCCAAGAGTCATAAAGGATGACCCATTTATTATATCAATTCAATAGTCAATAAATGAACTGAGAAAACTAGCAGATAGTACTAGCATTGCCTTTGTTCGTATGCTGATGTGACGACTGACATACAAACTACAACTACCAGTTCTTGTTCTTGCTTTGCCTTTGGCGATAAGGACAATGAAGAGAGCCAACAAAGCCTGTTGTATTAGCCTTATATGTTTTTGTTTTATGTTTTTAATTACAATAATGGTGCAAAATAATGGTGCAAAGTGGTTTTCAATGGTTAATAATTGATCTAAGATTAAATGTTTTTAGCCTTCAAAATTTAGGTCACCTTTTCTTTTAGTCATTCATATTAGAAATTATCCTTTTTTAGTTCCCAATTTCATAAACTACTCACCTTGTGACCAACCATTTCCACATTGATAATGATTGATATAACCAAAAGGAGAACATGAAAATTCACTTTTTCATTTGTCGGATAACATGATTTTCTAATCCGTTCAATTTAGGTTAAATTTTATTTTAATCTCTAATTTAAAAATGATTTCTTAGTTTTTCGAACTTCAATATTGATGTGTTTGGTCCATGAAATTTAAAATTGAAGTTTTAGTCCATCAAGTTGAAAACAGAAATGATTTTTTCAAAGAGAGAGGAAGAATGAGAAAGCGAGAAGTAATAAAGATATTTCGAACAAGATTATAATAATCCTTATCAAATTAAATACGTTTTAGGTAAGTGAACAACACCACTAACTTTAAAAATAAAAATGAATTATTTTGAAATTAGAAGCAATTCATAAATTTGTGAAGTATAACTTTTTAATTTGGAGAACTAAAATAATCACTCTAAATTTGATCAAATCTTAAAATATCAATTTTACATATAAAGGACTAGAAATACCAGTTGTAAATTTGGGGAACTAAAATAAAATGTAATCTAAAATTTTGGGACTAAATAAACATTTTAGCAATAAAATTAAAAATTAAAAATTAAAATTTTAATCGTTATTTTAACGACATGTATTATTGCATAAACCAATTCACATAATCGTTCAATATTCATTTTTCATTTAACGTACAAATTATCACAAAAAATTTACAAAATTAGGTTACAAAAATTTAGAAAAATGTTTTTATATATGCATAATCAAACATCTATGCAAAATATCAGTATACAAGACCATACACAGAATATCTAGTTATTCAATATAATCAAAATAGAGAAAGGACTAAACAACACATTGATATACAATATCATTTTGTGCCTGATGTGATTTCATGTGCTTATAGAGAAGATTAGCACCAAAGCGAATCCGACCAATATATTCACGAAGCCTCTTCCTATTGCAAAGTTTAAGTTTTGCTTAAAGATAATTTTAATATGTTATTAGTTTGCTTTTGAGTTTGTTCTAGTTAATTTCTTCATGCACCTCCATGTTGACTTTCTGTACCTCCATGTTGACTTCTTACACCTCCATAATTTTAATATATTCCCATTTTAGCCTTGAAAAAGGACAAAAATAGCCTTCGTTGATGGTAACTGGGATTTAGCTTTTTTTTTTTTCTTCTTCGCAGGTTGCACAAACTGCAATACAATTAAAAAATAAATACATTGCAGATTGTACAACCTGCAATTATATTTTCTGTATCTTTTATATTGCGGGTTGTACAACCTGCAATACAAAATTTTTTTAAATACATTGCGGGTTGTACATCCTGTAATACAAATTTTTTTTAAAATACATTGCGAGTTGTACAACCCGCAATACAAATTTTTTTTAAATATTGTACAACCTATAATATAAAATCTTTTTTAAATACATTACGGGTTGTACAACCCACAATATAAACCCGCAAGGGAAATATCATTTTTTTGCTTTATGTTCACACTTTAAGCAACACTTTAGCAAAAGTTAGTTTATGATGAAAAGTTATATGTAAGACAAAAATAATCCAAAAAATAGGAGTTGACTTGTGTTAAAGAATAGCAGTTTTTCAAGCAGTGTTTTATGAAAACAAGCAGGATATCAATATGGTTAATAACCACTCAGGTTTACACATATTCTTCTTCTGTTATGTGTTATCAGGTTCGATGGTTCTCATTCAACAATTCTGTTATAAAAATATATATGGTACAAAAAACCAACAAAGCGATGTAATAAGAGAAAATAAGTTTTTTTCACAAGATTGGCAAATTCTAAAGAAATAAATTACTCAAACTTGCAGAAATTATGTATTTGCTAATTAACTTGTTTTAATTCTTCAGTTATCAGTGTCCCCACCATGTGATCCTAGCTCGTGATGATTTCCTAATAATAGGCACAATGCTTAAAATCCAACGGTGGAAATAAAAGTTGCATCTTCAACGAGTCTTTGCATGTTTAAATTTCACAAAATGATTAATCATAAAGCACATCGAACCGGAGATTCATACAAAGCGGTTCTAAAACCTGCAATACAAATTTTTTTTTAAATGAAACCGCAATACATTTTAAAAAAATTTATATTGCAGTTTGTATAACCGTAATATATTTGAAAATTTTTTTATGTTGCGGATTGTACAACTCGCAATGTAGTTATAATTTTTTTTTGTATTGTGGGATAATTATAAATTTTTTACATTGCGGATTATGCAATCTGCAAAAAGAAAAAAAATTGAATCACTTTATGGAGGTGCAGGAAGTCAGTATGGAGATGTAGGAAGAATCACTCAAAAATTTAATATACTTTAGGTCTCAAAGGCCTAAAAAATATTTAATATGTTTTAGGCCTCAAGGCCTCAAAAAAATTTAATACTTACATATTATTATAAAATAAAAAATATTAAATTTTAAAATTATACTAACAAAATTTTAATTAAAAATTTAAATATTTTAACTGACTTTAAATTTATATTGGTACTAATGAATAATATTCTTGAAATTTTTTTATAATAAATTAATAATATTTTTAAAAAATTGAATAGTCAAGGAATCTTTCTCAAAACTTTGTAATTTATCTCTTTCCTATATTCTAACAAATTGATATCATCTAAATTAAATAGTCAAGGAATCTTTCTCAAAACTTTATAATTTATCTCTTCCCTATATTCTAACAATATATCATCTCTTTATATGTTATATCATTGTGTGATTCTTCCACTTCTCTCCTTCTTTCTTTACTTATCTCCTTTATTCCTCTGTCTCTTTGTTCCTTCTATAATATTATTTCAACTTGTCTGTCTCTTTGTTCCTTCCATATAATTATTTCAACTTGTTTTCAATTCAAATTTCTTTCATTTCATATCTCATTATTCTATACCATGCATTTATGCGGCGTATGTGTTTATTTGGAGACTTTGAGCAGTAGATTGATTGAGGAAGAGTTTAGGTTCACTTTGGCTCCTTTTGAGTGCATCAATATTAAGTAAAAATAATGAGATTGATAAATTGATTCCAATTTTTTTTATTTTTTATTATTGTTTAATTAATCTTAAAATAATTTGTGCAGATTTGAGGAAGATAATTTAAAAGTTACAAATTATATTTAAAGAGATACCAAAGGATAGTATGAAAAGATAATATCATAATAGGAGACTTGAGAAGTTTATTGTCATGATAATCAGGTTTTATCTTTTTAACTTAGACTTATTTTATATACTTTATATTCAGCGTGATATATATTATAATTTTTAATTTTATATAAAAATATACAAATATGGCAACTAGAAAATTTTAATCAGGTTATTCAAAACTTACAAAAAAGAGTACTTTTTGTTGAATCACAAAAAGGGGCTATGAATAAATTTATAAAAATAAACAAAAAAAAATTAGAAAATATAGATGAGTCTTCTTTGAATGAAAAATATTTGAAACATGATAATTTATTGGATCTTGATGGCTTAGATTTATTTTCAGAATTAAATATCTTAAAGAAGATTATAGGATTGGAAAATGATGAACCAATTGATATTCTTAATTATATAAAACAAAGTAAATTCTTTTCCAAATGCATATATAGAACAATGTTAACAATTCCAGTTGCTTCAGCTGAAAGGAGTTTTTCAAAACTTAAACTAATAAAATCTTATTTAAGATCAATAATGTCTCAAAAA
>Ga0209700_107785_pt1 | contig 14636 bp, 7 predicted proteins | sample SiratroredBW_FD_187528 | JGI IMG/M metagenome (GOLD analysis project Ga0209700, IMG submission 187528) | Root nodule microbial communities of legume samples collected from California, USA - Siratro red BW (SPAdes) (version 2) | ecosystem: Host-associated > Plants > Roots > Nodule | place: USA... | reverse complement strand
TTTTACATTAAATTTTGAAAGTTTAGTTGAGATATGGTGGGTAGATTATAAAAAATTGATTTAGAGTGATTTGGAAAAAAAAAATCATCAAAAGTGAGGTGATTTGATTTAAGGAAAAAAATGGTGGATTTCAGTATTATTAGCTTACTTGAGAAGAAAATTTGTTAATATATATATGTAAATGATTTAATTGAATTGACGAGTATTATTAACTTATTCTTTTTTTAAGTTAAAATTGTCTTTAGTGTATATTTTCAAATATAAATATTTTTAAATATAAATATTTTTAAAAATATTTAATTGAAAAAATGAAAATGAATTATTTATTAAAAATAAATATTAATACAAAGATATTATTTATTAATTGACAATAATAATTTAAAAAATAATAAATAAATGAAGGCAATATAGTTATTTACTTACAATATCCATAGATCCTCCACTTTCTCTCTATTTTCACATAATTTTCTTGTTCTAAAATTTTTCACAAATCCATTCAAATAACTTGTATCAAATATTTAAAATTCTCACAAATTTACTTGAATCTTTATGCGTGAATACTAAATTTACTATACCAAAGGCACTATTAAAAGAGCTTCAATAATTCAATTTGATATTTTATGTTTGTTAAATAAGTTTATTGTCATTTTAATTAATATGTTTGATATTTCTGGTAAACTTCACATCAAGAATAAATTGTGAGAAATAGTATTTTTAGATAAAACATCTATGAAAGTATCAAAGTCTTAACTCAAAACAAAAGGTACGAAAAAAGGTTCGGCTAGACAATTTGCGATACCAACCAAATGAATATCTTCTTATTTTGGGCATGTTGATGTACTCCATTCACAACATGATAACTCATCCACTTTTAAATTGTTCAAGCCAGTAAAAAAGAAAATTTCATTAATTAAATTCATCCCTGTGCTTGATCAATTTCTATAAGATTTCATCCTTACATTACTAACGACTAGGTGACACATGAACATTATGATTACCGTGCTATTGCCGATTTGTTGGAATGAGAGAGGAATCATGGATTGTGGTATTGCCGGTTTGTTGGAATGAGAGAGGAATCATGAATTGTGGTACATACATATGAACTTACATATAGAGCTTACTCAGTTTCGTACTAAGTACATTGATCTCTTTGCGAGTGATGATCGGTCTGAATATCTAAAAAATTCACTCCTTGTTAATCAGTTGTTGATCAGTTGTCGATGATAGGTAACAAATACTCTTAATTTTTTGAATATGTAAACCAATATTATGAAGCTCGAATCGAATTGCGGAAGTGGAAGACAATCTGGCAACGTGAAAAGATAGGCACCTAGACTGGTTTTGACGACAAGGAGGGAGAGGGTTTCTGTATTGGTTAACTTTTAATGTTGAATAGTCGTGAAGATAAAAAACTGTTAATATATTAATTATGAGTTCGAAAATAATTGAGGAAAACTAAGTAATGTTAGTGGTGGTTTTTAATCGTGATTTGATGAATATTACATGGATTAAAATAATTAGATAGGAACTAAGGAAGATGCATGACATAAATATTCTATCTCTACAGACCCATGCAAATGCTTAACAAGTCATTAATGGAAGTCACTTTCGATATAATGATTTTTACAACACATTTTAAAACTGAGAATTACAAAACAAAGCCTTTCAACACCTTAGTAAATTCCATGGCATTGCCAAAACAAAGAAACACGTTGCCATGTTTCAATGCGCACATTCAGAAACATAAAAGAGAGAGAGAAAGCTCACGAGTAGGGTACTTTTATCTTTACAAATATTTGATCAACAGCCATATGACAACAACCAAAACCACTATACCGATCACTGATAAAAGCATGCACAAGCAGGAGCAACCACCTTTGGTACGTTTGTTCAAAACTGCCAAGTTCTTTTGCACTCTCTGTTTTCACAAAAGAAACTCAAAAGGTCAGTTGCAAGCTACTTCATTTCTACAATATCTCAAATCAAGAGTTAAAACAAGCGGGAAAGTTAATAACTTACTACTTTCAAAAAGAAATGCACCAGAAATACGTACATTAACATACGTAAATGTCATTAATTTATTTTCATATACTTTTGCTTTCTACGCCAAGTGTCAAATATATAAATTTGAAATTTCCAAATTAAAGTGTTTTTATCATAGGTAAAGGAAATGGATACATTTGCAGAAATTTACTAAATATTGTTATACAAAAAACATTATCTCGTGATAAAAACCTAACATTATGAGCAAAAATCCCCACAGATCCATAATTGACAGCGTATAATGAAGGTATTCATCCCAAATAAGTATGATTTTATAGCTAAACCACTACCACAAAAAAAGACTGACCAGATAATATGTGTGCCTGTGTCGTGTGTCTAAAAGGAGGTTAAATTGATTCACTTTCAAAAATAACAATTTAAAGATAATATACGTATCAAAATTAAGGAAATTATAGACTGAAAAAGATAAACACATAATTGAAGAGGATATCCCACGGTTTCATCAAATTGAAAACGTTGTAAATCCATGCCATAAATTTAACTTTCTTACGGTTAAAAACAAGTTACAATCCCAATGTAGAAGTTATAGTGAGAGCATTACCCTCAGCCGAGAATCTGTAACATCTACATGTTCGTCTAAGTCATCCTAGCAAAGAAGAGAAAGGATGAGATTTCAGAACAGATAGGAGATGGACAGTAAAAGGAGCAACGAAAAATAACACATGGGGGAACATACAATGAGCCTGGTGTGTAGATCCAGCTCTTCATTGACTGCCAAGGCAATATGTTTTGTACTGATTACAGTCTCCTCCAATTTCTCAAGGCCATCGTCTTGTTCTGCTTGAATAGCACATTTCAAAATTAATATAAAAAAGCAGACTACAACTGATATTTTCTAATTTCAAACAAATCAAAGTGACCTTTCATAATTTGCCGTTGAAGACCAACCAGTCCACTGTTGTCCAGGCCAACAGTTCTGCTCATTGGATCTGATTTTATTTCTGGCCCAAACAAACTATCCCTATTTGCAAAGTTTGACATGTTCAATGTTGAAGCCATTTGGTTAACTTTAGTCCTCAAATTTCCAAGCATGTCCTTGCGACGATTCATCTCCTTCTCAGTTCTGTGCATTATTGACAAGGAAACACTTCAATAACAAGCATGCAATTTAACATTCAAAATAAAAGATTATCAGATGACTACAAACAAGCCAATAGTGTTCCAGGTCACAATGCTCTGCTATAATAGTATGAGCTTTTCTTAATCAGCAATGGAAACAACTAAACACTCACTTCGCAGGGACCTTTGACAGAAGTGATTGCAAGCTGTCAAGCCTGGTCCCTAATATCGTGAGCTTCCTTCTTATAGCAGACGCATGCCGCTGGGTTTCTGGTCCAGATGCAGGAAATGAGCTACGTTCAGATATCATGCCAGTGATATCATCAGCAAGTTTTACAGCTTCATTATATTCCTTCATCCATGAGTCTGAAGAAGATGCCATTTGCCTGAAATAAGATGCAAAAGGAAGAAAACCAATCTGAGAAGCAAGGTAAGGGTCCTTTACTCATTTTATAGAACAAATATTCAACAGAAGTTCTATTTAACAGATTTTACATTGAATGTAGCATAATAATACAAGAAATAAAAGATTCTGTAAAATCAATAATTCTGTAAGTTGAGAAATCTTCAAGTAGTGTCCAACTCGATAGATAATTTTCCAGTCCACATGATTAACATGAGATAAATTTTACCAGGTTAGAGAAATTCCTTAAACACAGATTCATTTAAGTAGCTATGACACAATGATTCCCACTTATGATAATTTAACATTCCATATCTTACTACCTAATCTGGTGCTCAAGAACAAGCAGTCACAGCCAAACAATAGTGCAAGAATATTATGATAATAAAGATACTGAAAAATTAAGTCACAATGGCATTTTACATTATTACAGCCATTGGCCACTTTGACTTGAATGAACAACAGTGAAAGTAAATTTAGGTAATTTTTACACAGTACTTCATGAAGTTACTCCATCCTTCCCTAATAAGTTATGTCGGCCTTCTAACAAAAGAGGAAGAGACTGATCAGTCAAAATTGCCTCTACAAATGAACCAAGTCTCATTCAAAAACAGCAAAACTTAATGGATCACTAATTATCAGCTGAACCGAAGAACCCTTTTGCTTTATGTCAAAAACAAGTCATTACAGCTTTTCCCCACAAAATGTTCCATAACATATTTGAAAATGGAAAAAGGTTTTCCCAATCAAAATAGGAAACTATATCATCGGCTAATATCATGGAGAAGGATCAGAATACGTGTCAGCAACATTGTTCTATATAGACTGAGAACTTCTGAATCATGGATACAGACAAGGATACTGTGACACCTATAATTTCCAAAATATAGGACACAGCAACACAAATACAAACACACTGAATAGTATTATGAACTATTTAAATTGACAATCAAGAGAATATTCAAAATCATCTTTAAAAATTAGTAAAATATAACAATCTAAACACATTATTTTCTGATACAAAAATGGATCTAATCCTTCGTTCTAAAATTCAAAAAGTGAAAAGAGGACTATTTCATTTAAGACATTTCACCCCCTTGTTGATCACCATCATTGAAAAACACACCCTCTTAAGTTAGATTCATCTAAAGAAAAAATTAATTCGAGAAGGAGAAACACAAAATATAAATGTGAAATAGACGGTTTGATTGTTTAAAGAAGAAATAGAAACTTACACAATAAGTTTCTCACCTTCCACAACTGCTTAAAAAAATCATTCCTTCTACCCTCATTCTCACCCTTTATTTATTATAATATAATGGTTCTAATAAATAACTCACGTTTAACTGTTAAATTAAGAGAAAATGAAGGTAAAATAAGTAACTCTCTTGACTCACACTTTAAATAGCTCGATCCCTCTTTAATACATCAGTCCTAGAATCTCCACACTCCAAATGTCCAATCCTGATGAGTGTGAAGGGGTTGTTCAAATCTCACATCCAACATATATATGGCAAAAATAAAACTTAATTAAACTTATAAAGGTGTAGCACTCATAACCTCATAAATAACCGCACCCAAATTCATAAAACCCCATTAGCAACTGCCCTTCCCCACCTTCGACTACCAATCATTGAGCCATGCCAACACCATCATCTACATAATTCTTACCAAAAGTGAATCTTCACCAATATCTCGACCTCTTATACCAGCACACCAGACTGATTACTTCAACAACATATTCCTCTATACAAAATTCTAAATCTACACCACAATCGTCTCGAACCACAACATGAAACAAAGACATACAGCACAAGGATGTCCTTTTAAGCTCTTCATCATGATCACAAATTGAAAACTACAAAATCCCACCCATCATGCGATATGCAGAAAATCAATCACAAAACATGATATCAGATACAAATACACAATTTCAGAAAACAATAACACAGAAGGAAAACATCAAAACCAACACCAAAAACGCGCAATTCGGAAGATCTAGAGCTGAACCAGGAACTCCAGTCCAGATGGAAAAATCGGAAACAATGCGAACGAAAAACGAAAGTGGAAGAAGATCGCAAAAAGGAGAATTGAATTGAATCGGAACTTACGCGCTAATGATGATGAAGAAATCAACCTTCGGTCTTCTGAATTAGGGTTTGGGAGTGAAGAGGAAGGAGTGGTTTGGTTTTGATGAGAACGATGGATAGAACGTGGTGTGTGAGATTAGCGTCACGGCGGCACCGCCAACCGGCACCGTTTGTCTGAAACGGTCGTCGTTTAAGGATAGTGGGACGGAAAGAATCTGTTGCTGAGCGCAGCGTCGTTTATGGTGTCCCTTCCCAACTATATACTATTTGTCAGCGATTCCTTCTAAAGTAAGAGGTCGATTTAGACTTTCATTTTTTAACTAATTCTTATTCAGACCAACAAATAAGTTTATTTTTTATTCATTAAATAATAACTAAAAACCACCTCATTCTGTAAAATATTAAGGGATTTCCGAATAGACAATTCCTTCAAAACCTTATTTAAATTAACAAGTTAATATTAAACAAATTACCTTTCTTTAATAATGTTCAGAACTAAATTTCAATAATATAACCATATTCGTACGGTAAATACAGAAGAAAATATTAAGAAAATTAAATAGTTGATAAAGCTATATATGAAAAAAAATATACATAGCTACGTGTATCATTGGTTTTGTATGAGTGTTAACTCTATATTCTTAACGACTTGTGCTACATAAACTTTTTTATACATTTGCTGAAGAAAAGAATTTATATCATGCAAATTAAATCTAATAAATAATAAGCATCCACATAATAAGTTAGTGATAAATTTTCTATTGATTCATAGTTTATCGTATGTGCTTGTTGCTATTGTGCTGATATAGTGGCTGGCTGAGGATCAATCAAATTTACCTAACATTCTTCAGTGCACAATTGTTTAAGGATCTTATGATCAAAATAATTACTTTAATTAAAGGTCATAATAATAATTACTATAATATTATTAACTTTCGAAATAGATATTTTAAAAATCAGATTTAAGATTATTATTTTTTAGCTAATAAGCACTGTAGATTTGTTATATTGATAATAGATAAAACTAACTGATAAAATCAAAGGTGAGAATTTTTTTTGGTGAAAAAGGTAACGTTGGCCTTTCAAGTGTCAGAATATGCTGAAAGCTCACATAGTAATAACTGGTCGATAACATGGTAATTCTAACCCACCACAAAAACACATCCAATGACTTCCTGCTACATACGTCTCCTTTCACATTGTTGCAAGCTATTCATATATGTATAAGCTTATTTGACTCGTTATATCGTATTAGACAGCAGCAACAAGAAGCACGAAAATTTGAGTATTAGAAGATAGAGGTTAGCTCCATTATCTACTGTTCAAAAACAACAAAAGTGGAGTTCATGAGAGGGCTAATGAAAGTGAGTGTGCAGACACATCGAGTTACAACCAAGGGAGCAGAAAGTAAGATTTGAGGCTCCTTTCCCAAGATACAAACTAAAATTCATCTTTAGGGTGCTTATCACCTTCTTTCGCTAGTGACAAAAGCCACTGAAATATCTGGGAAAACTTGCCCTTTGGATTACAGACCTTATGGTACTCATGCTTCTGATGAGGTGCGACTATTTTTTCCTGTGGAGAAAACTCAACATTAAGAATAGTAGAATATAAAACAGCATACTATAATTAATATAACACATTGATCATATTCATATTCAGTATTGCAGTGGGAAAATAGAAGTACCTTGAATAGTTCAAACGGACAGAAATCAGAGCCATCACAACCCTGTATACCATGAGACATTCCGAGTTATTCACAATCAATAGATCAATATGATTTTAAACAATAAGTGAAACCTTGCAATCCCCGGACCATAACCATTGGTAAAACTAAGATAACGAAATCTTACTGGCATTGGAATGGGGTGTTCATTGTGTAACACCTGCACAAAGTGCTTGCTTATAGATTTATCTGGAGCAGGACAACTATACAAGACCAGCATGTTGTTACCAGCAAAAGGGGCTACAGTGCTACCCCGCCATTTTCTTTTCTGTGGAGGCATTGGAGGCTGCTGTAGAGGTTGTTCCTCCTGAATTTTTTCAAACTCTGTACTTTGTTAAAAGAGAACATGTATAAGAACGCTAACTACTAGTTAGTAGTTAAAAGTAAAGAAAGAACGAAACAAAAATGTAATGCGGTACATATTTCAAGCAAAGAGTATAAAAGTCTCACCAGATCCTTCAAGAAATAAACCAAGGAGACATGAGAATGGAACTATAGTTTCAGCATGTGCAAACCGAAGTCTAGCCTTTTCAAAGCTGCCAGAAGCCTGTCTTTCTATAGAAGCAATCAAGAAAGCGGAAATGAGTCAAATGTTCACATATTCAAGAGACATGCTTCAAAAGGGGAAACAATAGTTTGTAAAGTGAAAATAATCTCCCTTGCTATTTTTATATTAGCTATAATTTCAACCAACAACTTTGAATGAGCATGCGCACAAACACATAAATAATCAGCATGGCGGAAAGAGTTTGACCCAGTTTATTAATACACGAGACATGTAAATAAACTGAAACATTGAGATGAAAATTACATAGTATTTATTACTGGAAATTACATACTATTTATTAAGGCAAATTACATGGTGTGTCCACACAATAAAAAGCGTAAAATTAATATTGCCTATTTTCTTAGCAGGCAGCAAACATTTTAGAGTTGTTCTGGAACGAGAGGCATCTTTTCCCTTTGATTACAACAAATAAATAATGACTTCCTAAGCCAAATATGTTCAAATAAATTCTTGGCTGAAAAAATAGTTGTTTAATCAAAGTACTATAAAACATAGCTAAAATGCCAATGGTTGTCAGCTGAGGCTGAATATGTGTGTGTACACACGCACATAATGATATATGGAGGTTCCCTTGTGCAGTCTTTGCCTGAGGTATTTACGGACAAGACAAGTAATATATGATTTACCTAAAAAAGGTTAATCTATACCTAAATATTATGAGTTTCATTAACAGGGTATGGCATGAAGGAAAAGATATATGAAAAGTACGAAACTAAACTACCTTCTTTAGCCTTTATAGCCTGTTCCATGGATTGAAAAACATCTTCAAGTAATGGAACTCCCATTCTATAGTTTAGTGATTTACCATAACCCTTCAGAATAAACATCTCCAAATCATCTGTCCACTCCAGCAATTCAATCTATGCACACAGAAATTAGCATATCAATAAACATTCAGCATACATTTACATATGCACACAGAAATTAGCATATCAATAAACATTCAGCATACATTTACATAATAAACTATTTTTCTTCTATTCATCAACAACAGTCACATAATTGGCATAGCATGAGCAATAATTCATCTGGAATTATCTCTTTCTTAACTTCTGTTTCTTTGCAGCCAGTTAAAAACAATGCCATTTGAATGGAATTGTCAGTTTTATTACAAATCAATAAGCTATTGTAGAAACATCACATCAAAGATCCATAACGTGCCTTTCATATATCATAAGGTCAAATTAAATAGTTTCCTGACATCTTTATAATTTTTTATTCTCTATTTAAATATTTATAGACATTCAAAGAGGAGATTGTTAAGATTATATCATAGATTGCATCGCATAATGACTACAGAACAAAAGTACCTCATGAGGGATGAAAAGACTACACGCTTGATTAGTTATATCTAACAAGGATGCTTCCTGTCAAAAGAACAACAGATTAAGCAATCAAAAAGAAAGAAAATTATCAATCTCCAAAACCTTAGTTAAATAGTTATTTATAAACTCAAACTGGTAAAGAACAAAAGGATTTGGGATTAAAATTTGTAACAACCTGTTTACACAAAAACCAGAGAGAAGATGTATCCTGTCTAGTAAAATTAAGTCCATGGCGCCCAATCAATGCAGATGTAATCTCATCTAAGATGGGTTCCTTAAGTTTATTAACTGCAGGTTTCTGACTTTTCCGATAAGCCTGCACCATAACCCAAGAATTATACAACCAGACAAAAAATGTTACAAAGTAAGCATAAGCACTACCTTTAAGAGCACTGAAGATCCCAAATTGTCAATTAACCACAAAGTCATGCTTAAATATTTAGTGAATAATAGTAATTGCATATGCTGCCTATCAATTACCTCACATAGCCTCTAGAAAACACAACAACAACTTTCACATTCAACCAACAATGGACATAACATGAGGCAAATATGGAAATTTAAATTCATTTAAAATATGTTAAGTTCCATCAGAATGGCATGACAAGGCAAAACTTTAAGCAAACCTTCCAGCAATACAGAAGAAACTTTATCAATGAAAGGAGAAGACACAAAAACATGGTCATCAATAATTACAATGGAAAAAGGGAGACATTCAGCTTGAGTGATTTCAGATAATGTACAACAAGCATATTTTCAAATAGACATTAAAACTTATGAAATTGTCTAACTATAATTTCTATGATGACATTAAATTTTGTCGCACACTTGTAATTAACGTGAATTAAGAGCCCTGCATAAAAATCAACTATGACTACAACTTACCTTGTAATTATGACAGCAGTCATGAAATCTCAACCAGATGTCGCTAGCACGGCTTTCACTTGTCACAGCAAAGGCTCGATGATTCCCAGGTCCAAGACTTCCATTGCCACTGAAAAGCCCCATACCAAATGCCACAGCACTGGCAGATGCTCGGTGAACCTGTTTTCCAGATAAGAGAGAAGTGAATTGAATAAATTTGTAGCTTCCAAATGTCCAAAGGAAAGTCCATATGGTATACTGCAGTTAATAATGCAGTGACAGTGCAACCAATCAGCATTCCCTCATCAACTTGAAGCAATATACTCTTTTTGCTTTAGATCAATCACCATTTCTTTATTATTCCAAAAACTATTAGTGCTGTAAATTGTGGTAACAAAAAATAAATTAAAATATCAAAATTGAAGATAAACTCACCTGAGATGCCTTAATAGGATATACGTCATGATGGTATTCTTCATCAAACAAATCTGGAAACTTGGCTCTAGTCCTGATTCCAAGATCATATAATTCTTCCTCTCCTTTGGTAATTAATTCACCACCCTTACGCCTTCCCTGCCAAGGAGATTTCCATCCCTTTAGCCACGAAGGAACCCTCTCCAAAGGCAAACTTCGATCTTCTGCATCCCTTAGAAGAACTTCCAGACGGGCAGACAAATTATCTAACTCCTCTATCCTTTTCTCCGAGGGAGATCGAGTTCCATGCCTTGCCTAAGTAAAGTAGCATCATAATCCTCTTCCATTAAGTTAAGTGCAACAAGTCAACCAGATAGTTCAAAACTATCAAATTTTAAAAATATCATTCTAGAAATATTAACCCTTGGTTCAATTCAACACCGTTGTACATTTCTCCATCAAACAGGATAACAACATAACACATTCATAATCAATAAAAACCACTTTAAATAGTGGAGATAGTTACCACAAGATTCAAATGGATCGGAACACATCCCTCAGGGATTTTAGAAGGAACGAAGTTATTATCAGCAATGTCTTTCACGGCACCATATCTGCGAAGAAAAATAAGACAAACAAATTAATAAAGTCAGCAAACACATGCATACGAAATTCTCATCAAAATTTGTAGAAAATAAATAAAAAATAAATAAAACAGCAAAAAATGAGCGAAAAGAAGATTTAATCTGTGGAATCAATTACGAATGAAAAATGAGAGAGACCTGGAGACGGTGGAGAGATGTTTGCGAACATCGAAAGCTCCTTCGGCGTTTGAATAGTGTATCAACCAAAGGAACAATAGCAGAACAAAGACCATAATAGAATTGTTCATTCTCTCTGCTGTTTCAAATCCGAATTGTAATTAATCACCAATTGCAATTATAAATTTCTTACTCAACTGGAAAACCAAAAAGAAAAGCTAGCAGTGTCTCTAGTGACATCAATTCGCCAATGGTAGCAAGGCAAAGCAACCCAACCCGACTGTAACCGCTTTTATTGGATTCGGGTTGGCCCACGCCCGAAAATGGGCTGAATCGATCTCTTAAACCAGTGCTTACAATGGATTCAATATTGGTCACCCTCAACACAACAGTAAAAAAAAACGCGTAATTCGAAGGAAAAGGTAAAGTAAAATAAGGAATCAAAGGAGAATTGAATTGAATCGAATCTTACGCGCAACTTCGGAGAAGATGATGTTTTCTCTTCTGAAGTAGGGTTTGGTAATAAACAGGAAGGAGTGGTTTTTATTAGGCTGATAAATACGACGTCGCCTTTGAGATTGGCGCAATGTCGGTGGCACCACCAACCGACACCGTTTGTCTGAGACGGTTTAAGGTGAGAGGGACAGAAAGAGTCTTTTGCTGAAAGCAGCGTCAGAGAGTGTTCAAAAGTAAGAGTTGGAATATTTATTAATTATATTTTTATCAATATAATTTAATATTATTATTTGTTATGAAAGGTGATTTAATTTGGATGAGAATTGGAATTTGTTATATGGCATAGTATAAATTTGGTGATTATTTATTGAAAAGAAACAAGTTGGTCCATGTTTTTAAATGTATGTTGCGGTTGTGGTTGTGCGTGATTGATACAGAAGGCAGCTCTGCATGTACAGCAAAAATCAGCCACACAAATTAAATGGAAGTCACGAGGGAATTGATTTCTGATATACATTTATATTGGATTCACCTACCCCTGCAAACTCTGCATTTCAATTTTAACCATTGGGGTATGAATATAACCTTTGATATAACACTGGGAATAGAAATAGGTGGAAACCATTGGTAACCCTACCAACTAGATTAATTTTCATTCAAAACATGAGGTTGGGCTGTGGCAACCATGGCAGGAGCATTACTATATCACATACTGCACTTTTAATATCCAAGAGGACGAAAGTTAAATCACTTTTAATTTTAAAGTTAATATAAAACCTTTAAGTTATCATATCCTAAACTATACTATATAAAATAACTACGGCATCTATTAAGACATGAAGAGAAATCTAGCTAGATATATTAAATACTTACAGTGTATTTGCCAGAATGAATAAGAAAGAGGAAGAGTTGAGAATATAGAGAGAAGGAAGAGCTTATCACACTAGAATTTTATTTCGATTTGCAAGTTTCTTCCACCACACTTACAACTTAGGAGCAAAGGCTCCTTTTATAGAAAATTACATAGAAAAGGACAAAATATCTACAGTACAAACTTTGAAAAAGTAAACAGTAGCTTGTCTGCCGCTTTGTCTTCTTTCTTTATAAAAGAAAAGATTCTTTCAGCTTTTCTCTGTTTGCGTGTAGACCCGGTATGGTCCATTAACACGTCAACCAGGGTAGTGAGTGAAGAAAGAATTATATCCTTATCTTGTGACTGAGACGGTCTCAGACGTTTCTCCAAAGTCTTCAGTGGGTTCTGAAGTGTCTGACATGGATACGTCATTTGGAGGTGTTTGTTGTCCATGACATCCAGATGATTCATATATTTTCCGGTTTATCTTTTCACGCTGGAAATGTTGGACTAACTTGTTATTTGTTTCCTGGGGAAATGGTAAAAATATTTTTCCATTTTCTACAGGGAGAAACATTTTTGTAGTAGGAGTTTCTTTAATCAAATTGAAACTGGCTTCATCTTTTTCAGAGAAAAACCAGTCATTTCCCATGATTTGTGCTCTGAACAAGTTATATTGGTAGTCTAGATTACCAATTATCTCCCATGCCTCGTATCCTTCATTATACAGAATTGGGTATTCTGTATGGTCGTCAAATAGGATTTTGATGACATGAGTAGCGTATGATCCCTCTTCGTAAATTCTGGAAGGGCAAGAAGTGATTTTTAAGGCAATATGATTCATCATGACTGCCTGTAGGTAGTTTATGGCCTCATTTTCTGCAAGGCTGAACTGATCAAACTTTATGGATGGAGGTATTAGAATTGAATCTAATAGTCCATACTCAAGAAATAAGCTTGGTGTGAGAGCGAGCTCTTCAAACTCCACCGTTTTGTATTGTTCCATGTCAATCGCTGCTTTTCGGAATAAGAACTTTATTTTGCATGGACAATTACCATTTGTAACTCTGTTGCATAGTTCATCACTTTTACAACAAATATTTCTAGAGTTGAAGTATGCCTGTACTTTGACGTATATCCCAGGAACTTCGGCTTCTCTTCTGTGAATTTTTAAAAGAAAGTTTTGTAGAATCTTGAATTTTTTCAGATTTGTTTCTTTTTGGGGTGTCAAAGAGGAATACACTTGATCTTTGTAAGTTTTGGGCCTTATATTGCCTTGACTTTTGATTTGAATAGGAATGGGCTCTGGGCTTAGGGCTTGTTTTATAGTTTCTGGGTTGATGGTATCAAGTTCCAGAGACTTTTCTGCTTCTTCCTTTGTATAAAATCCTTTGTATCTTGGATTTTTTATTCCTTCTTTTGCTGTACATAAGTCAGCAAAATTTGTAAAGACTCCTTTATGGGGTCCAGACAATAGCGAAAAATAGGTATAACCTTTCCCAGAAGGAGAGGCCTTTGTAAGGATGGGTAGTCCTTGATTGTCTGCATTGCAGAAATTATAAAGGGCGCAAATAATTCCCTTTTTTATTGAAACCACAAAATTTTCATTTTGGTTAGTGGTTTTTGGAATGTTCCAGATATGATCTATTAGAACATTAAATTTATCATTCATTTGTTCTCTACCATGGTAGAGATAATGATTTGTAAGTATTGGAAGCTCTTGGCTTCCGAACTTCATTTTCTCTTTTACATTATGGTAATTCACCTTTGTTGGTTTCATGATTACCTGCAAAACGAGACAAAATGTCAGCGGCAACATTTTTTATACCTTTTATATGTTCGAAGGTTGCCTTTATACCATTATGATAGACCAATTCTTTGAAGAATATCCATCTTTTGTGAGGTTTTTTGTCACTATGTAACTGAGAATTTGCATAAGCTACTATGGCTTCACAATCAGTTCTTATAGTTATTTCTGTCTTATTTATAATAAATAATTCAAAATTTTTTATTGCATTTATTACAGCATTTACTTCGTAATCTGTAGAAGTGG
>Ga0209700_107783_pt1 | contig 14641 bp, 6 predicted proteins | sample SiratroredBW_FD_187528 | JGI IMG/M metagenome (GOLD analysis project Ga0209700, IMG submission 187528) | Root nodule microbial communities of legume samples collected from California, USA - Siratro red BW (SPAdes) (version 2) | ecosystem: Host-associated > Plants > Roots > Nodule | place: USA... | reverse complement strand
GTTGACTTTTAAAAAAAAAAAAAAAACAGCACAAAAACTAATATAGGTTTACGGATTCAACCTAATAAAAGTATTCATGTTTATTAATTATTTTTTTGAAGTTTTAAAAGCTACACAATCATTATTAACTAAGCAAAGGTAAAAAAAAAATCATATATTTAGCATTGACTTTTGCTCAAAATTTAATTCACGCGTATTTTTCTTTGTCTTTTTCCCTTGCACCAAGTCTTACCTTTCTTATAATTATAGTTAATGGTATTATATAAATTATTCAGAAAATGATCGTACATATACGAAATTTTCTACGTACGAAAGTTGACTGCTTATACGACACTCATACATTAGCCAATTCGTGATTTTGAAAATTTGTATACAAGCATATACATACCTATTCTGCCATAGATGTTAAGCCTACCTTTTAGAGTGATGTCTAACTTGGTATCTAATTTTTGAAGTAAGCCATACTTCAAAAAAATTTAAAAATAATTTATATCATATACTTTTTAAAAATAATTTTTGAAGAGGTCCACACCTCACATATGTATCATATGATTGGAGCATCAACACCCTTCTTCTCCTATATAAGTCTTCTTCATATACCTAAAAGCCCTGCTAGAACATGACCTTTCAACTTTATAAACTTTTAGAATATTGCAGTAATCCACATACACTAAAGTAACCAAACCAACATTTTTTATACCATAAATATCATTCATTGGTTACATAAGTTTTTAGTTTATACAAAATTAGTTAGTTTTAATTTTTATAAATGGTTTTCATTTCTCAAAAATTTAAAATTTTGTTTTAATCCCTTCTATTATTTATATGTTATACTCATTAATAGCTTATATGTTTAGTTGAAGATCAAGTGACTTTATCAAGTAATATATGTTTATGATACTGAAAAATAAAATAAAAACTATTTATCTACTCTAAAATGAATTTTAGGAATCATAAATAGTGTTTAATGTTTTAGAGAAATATTAATATTAAAAAAGACAAAATTCACTTATTCGTAAATTAAAAAATAATAAATTAAAAATAAAAAAGGACAGAGACCAAATAGAAACATATAGAACATAAAAATATAGTTAAACTATTATTTGTTAACTAAATTTGGAATGGATGATAAGCGTTAATGCTAGCAAAATCTGTGGATTAAAGTTGTGGATGGAATTTTTTTAAAAATATGAAAAAGTAGTAGTTAGGTAGTTAATTTTTGGCCTAAATGAAATGTTGTCTCTATCATCCACGAGTGGAACATGGAGAATTAGGGCAAATGAAAGTGATGGAGTGAAAAAGAAGTAGGAACAAGATGTTGGGGTTTGGTGCCTGAGTGTAGCATTCATTAAAGAAAAATAATAAGAATAAGGAGAATGAAATCCAATCTTCTCTGAATGTGACCCAAGAAAACAATGAACATCATCCATTAATGACCTCTTTCTGCATATTTTTGTTTGAATATATTAGAAGATACTGTAGTTGGCAAAAACAAGAAATTACTTGAGCATTTATTTGAGATAATAGTTGAGATTTTATGAATCTACAGTGAATAATAAATTTTTAAAAGTTTTCTTTTTCGGTTTCAGTTTTATATACATTTTTCTTTTAAAAGTAAATATTTTATTTAGATTCAAACGAAATCAATTATCTTAAAATATTTTAACAAACTTATTCAGACACACTAGCTTTTAATTAATGATTGTTCTTTTAATATTTTTCTGCAAACACTATGACATGTAATAACTCTGAAGATGACACCGATCAATTAACACAATTCAACTTTCTTTAATGCCGAAGAGTCAGCTTCACAATGACATCAGAATTACCATGAAGTTGATGCTCCACCCTGTAAATTAACTTTGAGTAATTAAGCTCTAATTAACCTAAATGAAGGTGGTGATACCAATTTTTCTATATCAATAAAGACAGTCTGATGTTGAACAAGCCGTTCCCAGGCAAGATCAAATGGACTGTATTTTATACGTTTATAGATATAGATATAGAAAATAATTGACCTACTCAAATCAATGTAAGAACAAAGTTATTTAGAGATCAATTTTTAGTTATCAAATAAAATAGTTGTTAATTATAACTAAAATAGTCACTAAATTAAATTTTGATTATTAAATACTTATAAAATAAAAGTAATGATGGAATTTAGTGACCAATTAGGTTAAGATAATTAGTATCTAACATTAGCTAGCAAGATTTTAGTGACCTATGCTATTAGATTCTAAATTGGTATTTAATTAAGTTAGAAACTAATTTAGAATCTAATGATATTGGTCACTAAAACCTTAGTAGCTAACAGTAGACACCAATTATCTTAACTTAATTGGTCACTAAATTCAATCATTATTTCTATTTTATAGTTATTTAGCAACTAAAATTTAATTTGATAACTATTTTGATCACAATTAATAACCATTTTATTTGACAGCTAAAAATTAGTTTCTAAATAGTTTTTTTCTTATAATAGTAAATATAAAAAAATAGTTTATCAAACTAGTTAATGCTATTTAATTTCACTAATTTTAATTTAAAAATATTTTTTTTCTCTCTCTAAAATATACATAAATAAAAGTTGACATCGCGGACAACTGTTAGTGAAAACAAAAATACATAGCATTAATGATAAGATGAATCGATAATATTTAGTTAGACTTAGGTCTATTATAATTACTTTTCTTTTAATTGTATTTGAGTCCAAAGAGAATATAAACTTTAACATCTTTAACTTTTTTTCAGTAATGAAAAGAAAAACATGTTCTATCCAAATAAAGCTAAAACTTTCCAACCACAAATATTTAATGTAGTTGTGGATAACTAAAACTTGGACTCAAATTCAAAGTACTAATACAATGTCGAACTAATAAATCCACGAGTTATAACATGTGCACTTTAAATTAATGTCTCCATGTGAGAGCCAAAAAAAAAAAAAGAATACAATAACGTAATGAAAAAAGCATGGTTTAATTAATTAATTAATTAATTAATTAATTAATTAGTGTGTACTTGTTGATAACCTAAGTGGACCTAGGTTCGTATCTTTATAACCTGTTCTGAATGTGTCAGCGTCACTCTGAGTTATCTCCACTCTGAATGCATGATTATATATATCACATCAAGTATTTGTAATCTCAACCTAATTTAGTTTAAATTTATTTCTAACAAGAACAATATTATGCAGGCTTGAACCTCAATTAATTTCCTAACTGACAACGTTTGAATAAGACTACTTTAAGATTGGCATCAAAATTTATTAATACAAATTCATATCTTAATTTATTAAGTCGTTCCATTTAATAACAAGTGAATGCACTAGTGATTATATTTTAATCATCCAATGACGAAGAAAAATAGCTACATTTAGGAAACAAAAATAATGTTGAGAAAGATGATCAATTTCATCATAACAATATAATTAATATACAAGAAGATTATTAGTTATAAATTGGCACAATAATTATAATAGTAATGAATAACATTAAAATATTACTTTTTTATTAATAATAAAGAATTTATTAATTAGAAGTAGAAAAGGAGTGTTTCAATCCTTAAAAAATAATAACTATACACAAAACATACCAGATACTCCTATTTCTATTAGAATACTTTACAAAATAATCGAAACCCAAGACAACACAGTAGTATACTCAATATTCCAGCAAAATCATTCTTAACCTGAAATAAAATATAAACATTACAGATTATATTCCTGTGTTTCATAGTCTGTTATACACTTCCCAGGCTTATATAATGCCTCTGCATAGTAAAGATATCCATTCTTGTTCTCTGTTTTCCTGCAATGGATTCAATTCCTCTTTTTCATTGTAATCTTTGATCCTGTTACGTACTTGTTCAATCTATGTCTCCTTAACTTATTGTTGTCTAATATTAGTTCTATCACTGCACCTTAAAATTGATCTGTCAATCATGCATTAATCATGCATTAATTGTTACTTTGCTTTTTCTTCCAACTTCTTGAATTTTGCTACTGCTTCATTGTTGTACATGTACTTCAAGAAACAAAATCATACCCTCGTGCAACATCATTCCTTTATAATTATCTAAGGTAATCACAACATAATAGGTTATATGGTTGTGTTATAGCCAACTTACCTTTAAGTTGAAATTTCTATTCCAAAACACTTTTTTTTTTCTTTTATATTTACTAGTCAATTTACCTTTAAGTTAAAATTTCTATTTCAAAACACCTTTTATAATATTTACAAGTTGTTAATGTAAATTAATCATTAACAAACCTTTAAAGGTTTAGTAACTCCATAAAATCCTTTGTTTGCTTTCCTTAATTCCACATGTAGAGAGACATAATCAGGAGTTATGTAAGCTAAATATATATATATATATATATTCCCAACATTTCGTCTTATATTTTTTATATTCTCTACTTACTCTTCTAAAACATTCATGTTTATTACAATTATGTCTCTTATTTTTATGTTTATGTCATTATAATAATAAAATAAGTGATATATTATTTACAAATTATATATCACACCACAAATGTTTCAAATAGTTTATAAATTAATATCGAATCACTAAATCAATCATAAGGAAAAGTGGTTGGAAAATACTCACTAATGCAAAAATCAATTATCATTATTAACAACAAATTGTTAGCAACATACAATTCTTTTAATAATTTAACTATATAAAGACCTTTTTAGCCGTAAATTTTAATTTGGTTTTACATTTTAAAATGAGTGACTGAAAAATAGTTGCTATTATAATCAAAACCTCTATATTTTTTTTATTTATTATTCTAAAAAATATAATTTATATTGTAATCAGTATGCAGTTACTCTAAAATAGACCCATTTTTTCAGCCGCAACATTTAATTTAAAAGTAATATAATGCTCTTTCAACGTACTCTATGCTTTTTTTTTTCATTTCTCTACAAATACCAAACAACTATAAGTCGTCAAGGAAAACAAAAAAATTGTCTTCCTCTCCCTGTGATCTCACGTTTCTCAGTCTTATCTCATGCATTCATGATGTTGGCAACACTGGTTCTCGATCTGTAGTTAGTTATAGGTTTCATCAGGGCCTTCTTCTTACGACAAAGTTAATTTTATCTTCGTCCAATTAGAATAAAATCAAATTATAACATATATATCAAATTAGAATAAAATAAAATTAATATATATAAAGTAAACAAACTTCATCTTCCAAATTAGTTTTGGAAAGATAAATTAAGGTTAAGCTTCCTTTCTTTCTAATATAATATTACAGTCAATTCTAACAAAATTTGTTCTACCTTTAATTAATGTCTTTCTTCAAATTCTCTTTTCCCTTCATACTTCACCCACATTGGAACTTAGAAGCATCCAAAGAAATCTAATTCTTAGTTCGCACTCACATTAAAGTTCACTCATTAAGCTATCGTTAATTGTTCTCCATTTTTTTATCAAGAAAAGAGAAAATCTATGAATATATAGAGTACTTAGAATATGTAATCCCATATAAATCAACCAAAACTGTATAGAAAAAGAAGTTATAATTTTAAAATTAAGAAATACAAATACTACTACTAGTCACTTATATCAATAGACCTATTTGAATTACATAATAAATGTCTTTGATGCATCGAAGCTCTCGTGCTAGCCTTCTGTCCAAACCAGCAATCTCTTTGCATCACCTTGTTATTGTTGCGATCTTCCTTTCTTTTTATTGAGAACAACCCCATTTATATTAGTTTCTAAAAAGCATACCCATTTAATCGATCAGCAACTTTGAACATACACACATACCACAAAGTATAGTTCATAAAAACGAAAGTTCATAAATGTTCTACCCTTGCATCAAACTGGGCCAAAAGCCCAATGTCAGCCCGTTTAGAGTAACACTTCTCTAGTAACAAAATAAACTCCTAAAAATGTTTAAAATTACAAGTCAACTTCAAATGTTGGTACAATAGTTTCGGTTTACAGAGCATTACAACTGCAAATCAACGTTCTCCACAAGACACTTCAAATTGTGGACTATATGCATGGCTGATGCGTAAGTACCTTAAATAGCAATATGAATCCCAATCACTTAGTAATGCCCCCAGCAAGTGACATAAGAGATCCAAATATGAGAATGGTCACAGCACCAATAAGAGTACTTATAAGCAAAGAAAAGAAACCAAGAACAGGTGCAGTGGAAGCAGTTAGCTTGATGTTTTAGCGGTCCTTTTATACAACGTTTTCTTTCTCTCTTTCTATCTAACCATGAATTTGAACGTGCACAAAAAAGTTGAAGCAACTACATGTCATTCAAGGACAGTGTTATTTAAAATTTTTATCATCTCTTCGCCTCATCAAAATGGGGCATAAATATCATCACATAACCCACCAAATTTAGGAAACACTTCTCTGGCAACAAAATAACCTCTTAAAACATGTTCAAAACGAAAAGATAATCTCACCAAATCAAAATTTTCACATGACATTACAAATTTTGAACTATATCCACAAGTGATGAGCAAGTACCCACAACAACAATAACAACCCCAATCACTATAATTATACAGTTGATCATCATTTCACACCCGAATCTCTTGTAAGCTCCTGAGATCTTCAAGTAGCACACTGATGGTACCAAGATTGAAACTGTAACACTTAGTAACGCCCCAGCAAGAGCCATAATGGATCCAAATAAGGGAATGGCCATGGCTACAATAAGAGTGCTAATGAGCAAAGAGGTTCCAACAAGCATGTGTGTGAACCTTTTGCTGTATTTCCATGAAACATTATTTCTTATAGCAATGATGGTTGGAGTAAGGTTCAATGCATATTTGGTTATAGGGTTTATCAATGTAGTGTATATTGCAACATATGAACTTAACTTGTCTCTTGGGAGGTTCAAAGTTACTTGTGACTTCACATCTTCTCCAAACATTAAGTATCCCAAAACAGCCACTGCTGCATAAAAAAGAGTGCATGCTAAAAAACATACAATTAGAACCTGCAAAAAAAATGGAAAATTTCATATCATGAAAAGGGAGAACAACTATTCAATATAAAACTACCAAAATTGGTTTGCACTTACTTTAGAGAACTGACTTTTATCTCTATTGGAAATGTAGAGACTTGGAATGATTGGATGAGAACTATAACAAAAGGTATATAAACTCACAGCACCAGGTATTCCACTCAATCTGAAGAGTGTTCCCTTTGCATGAAAGCCTGTGCCATCAATGGTGCCATTCCATAATAGAGAGAGGAAGAAAATGGAAGAAGCTAAAATCCCACAAGCAGAGAGATAAGATAACACGCTCAAGTCCTCTAACAAAACACTAGGCCAAATAATAAGGGCTGCAATTATGGTGAAAATTGTTGTGCCACCAATTGTTAACCCTGCAAGTTCTACTTGCATGTTTGGTACTAATTTGTTGAGATTGTCACCCTCCAAAATCAAGAAACCTGTTACAGCTAGATAGATCTCACCATGCATGGCAATTGACACTATTAGTCTACCCTTGTCTCCAAATGCACTTTGACCTATGTCTCGAAAGATCTTCACATCAGTGTCCATATCCATACATCTCTTCACCAACATGCCAGTGTAACTGCAAGTGATGGCAATCACAAAGAATAACAATATGCTTAACCATCCCCCAGATGCTAGTGCATAAGGCATGGATAGTGTACCTGCTCCTGAAACCAACCAAAGAAGCATATATTTGATTACTAGAAGTTCTTATAATAACTTATAAATAGTTAGAAAGATTTTTCTCAAACACAGAGAGAAAAGGATTTATCAATTTTTCTTGCTTTTTTTATTTCTATAACAGGTTGAAGAAGTGAGCATGAAAATCTGTCCCATTTCACCTTTATTATTTGAATCAGGTATTGCAATTTTGTATTTGACTTTTCATCTTTATATATGTCCGTTTTTGTTTTGTAACTTATGTGTTTTATTTGTGACAACAGGAAATATAGGTTAGCACTATCAATTTTATTGTGTGGTAATTCGGTTTTTAGTTTGTGCCGTGTGATTAACTTGATTACAAACTTAGATCAGAAATTTTAAGATTTATATTTAATCCATGATTTGTTGGTGTTTTAATTATGTTTTTCTTAAAATATTGATTAGCATATGTATCTCCAAATTTTCCAAATATTTATTTCTTAATAATGCGAACAATATTGAGTAAATAATAACATCACACAAACTTAATTTGATAGTGTAAAGATCACTACATTGAATAAAATAATTAAAAATTATAAAAACTAAATAATATATATTAGGTGCATGTATGGGTGTCTTTATATACATATGTCTAAGTGGGTTTATCTGTTGTGTATGGGTTCTAATATTAGAAACATAAAATATTGACAACTTTACCATTTTAACAACTCACACATTATTTGGATCATCACTTTGATACAATGAAATATATTAAGAATTAAAAAAGTTGGACAATTCATAAAAAAAAAAACTTACAAGTTCATTATTTTAAAATAGATTCTGGTAGTGATATAATGTCTTTTATGGGTTGATTTATCACTCCTATAATGATTTATCATGAAAGAGATGTAAATACAAATTTAAAGGATCTCAGAACTAGTTCACAACCAAAAACATATTGATAATATGATACAACCAAAAATATACTGAGAATGTATGATAGAAATTTAATATGTACAATTCTAAATCTATTACCACTTCAACCTAAAAATACATTTAAATTTTTGAGAGATAAAAAAATATTAAAAATTTTGAAGAACACATTTAATATATTTTAATTTTTAAAAGAAGCAAAAATACATTTTACTGAAAAAGTAAATAAAGAAAATGAAGGAAAAGAAGGCTATAATAAACTCAAACGATAGGAATTTAAGGTGGTGCATGCAGTTAGGGAAGATTGGTGTGCGTGAGAGCACAGGTTTCAGAGGAAATTGTGAAGTGTTGGTCAATATGGAGATACATTAATTAATTAATATATATATATATATTGTATGTATGCAATGTGTTTCTGGGTAAAATGAGTGTGAAAGACATGAGAAAAGAGAGGACAGAGAAATTACCTGAGATAGCATTAATGAGATGGAAGCAAGTCTTAAAAAAAGAGGTGTTACCCACATTAGATGTGTTAAGATCATTGCAAGTTTTGGCTATCAACACCTCAGAATCATTCACTTGTTGCACTTTTTCATCACTCAGAAGGGGTATAGTGATGGAGGAGCATCTACTACCCTGTTTACCAGCCATGGACATCAGAATACACTTCTGTTTGTGATTGTGATTCAGAAGGTTGTGTGTAATTATATATATATATATTTACATGTTTGTGTATGTATATATAAGTGTGGATCTAAAAGATGATTGACAACTAAGACCAAATATCTTGTTCTCTTACTCTGTTCCTACACTACACTAAGTCATCTTATTCTACACGTCTCATCATTTATGTGGTAATATGTAACTTTCATAAAATCACAAATTATTATTAAAATATATTATTGGTTATTTTATTTTAAAAGAACAAAAATTTAAGGTTTTAAGTTTAAGTGTTAGTATCATATTCTAATTTATTTTTTTATTCTTTATCCTATTAATGAAACCAATATAAAATCAATTTACTATAATATTATATGCTTCTAAGATCTATAACTTTAGACAAAGGTAGAAAATGAAACTTGTAATTTGGATGATAGTAGCATTGTATAACATGCACTAAGTTGGAGACTGACTTTAAATCTTTTAAGTAGAATATTAAGTTTGAATTTTGTAAATAAAATAAGTATAATTAAAAATATACTACCAAAGATGAGAATTTTTTTAAAGATATTATAATCAATTTAACACTCATTATAATTTCTTATAATGCAAAGGAAAACAAGCTGTAGTACTTGGATTGGGATTGAGAGGAGATAACTAAGTAATTTTTTTTTCCAACCTTGACCCTGTCAAACTCACGCAAGTTATATAAGACTATGTTAAGGTTGGATGAATTTTTTTCCTTTTTCAAAAAAGTGTTTTTTTAGATAATTTTTTTAAAAATGAAATAATTTAAATTTCATATTACATTCATAAGAAAATAAAGCAACACTTAACAAAAAAAACATTTATGATAAAGGTAAAGTCAGTTCAAATGATTTAAATATATATATATATATATATATATATATATTGAGAGGTTGAGTTCAATGTCAATTATGTCTAATATATAAGAGCAGTTGATAAATATATCATATAAATCCTATTACATTAAATAACTCGCATACTACATTAATTAGTTCCTATTAGGATGAATTTAATGTGTGAGTACATTTTAGAAGAGTATCTTTAGCTAATTTATTTAATTTATTTGGTTTGTGATAGACAATAGTTCCTATTTTCTATGAATAGTTATTTTATCCATATTGTTGGGATTCAAATCTTTTGATGTTCTCATAATTTTATTACATGTATTTTTATTATGTATCAACTCTTAATATTAGAACTTCTTACCTTAATTATTATCCATCACTTCCTATATTTGTGTGATCTAAATAATTTTTATGTAACCAATGTACAATGCTCAAAATTAAGTTACAAAATAATTAATCAATTAAATTTTTAAAATAATTTATCAAAAAATACATATATTCATAGTATTTAATAGTAACAAATATAAATAAATACAATATTCCATAATATTTTTTTTTAAATATCAATTTCTTCTAATATCTTATATAAAAATAAAATTCTACAAGTTATATAATTTAAACATTTATGGATAAACTCGATAGATATATATCAATTCTATTGTAAAACTGGTAATGTGGTTATACTTGTCAGGACACAGAATAAAAATTAAAAAAGAAAGGTTGGTTAGACCACGTAAGTGACCTAACTAAGAATAAGATTTGGTTTTTTCAATTATATGTTGCAAAAAGATCACATATTTGATTTTAGTTAAATACTTTTTTTTTCATTTATATATATATGTATTCATTTTGTTTATAGACATTGTCTATCATCTGGTTCAGGTACTAAATAAGTAAAATTTAATAAAAAAATTATCAGAAAAAGTTAACGCTATATATGAACTTATCATATTCTTAATCTCAATCTAGTTACAAAATCACCAATTTCACTTCATTTAATAATTTTACATATGAAGAAAAAAAGGTAATAAAAAAAAACTAGTATTCTACATAACATTTTTGTAATATAGTCTTATCGTGACAAAATGTCCAATGTACATAGGCATGAAAGAACACAAAATAAAATAAAAGGTTTGAACACTGTGATAAAAATAAATTAAAATTAACAATCTATGCAAACGAAAATTGAAATATTTATAAAGACAATAAAATATGTTAAAGTTTTCCATTTTTGTCAAAACCCATGAAAAATTATACCATCGGGCTAAGTATTTTGAAATATTTAAATGAAGGTGACTTGTCGAAATTGTTTTTCTCGCTCTTTATCTTTCTATTTGCTATAATTATTTTGTGAAGATTATTAAACGTTACTATTAAAAAAAAAGTAATGTGATGGAGTGATCTTTTTCATGTGATGAAATGATATATTTATTTCCAAAATCACTTTCATATTATTTAATCTCTCTAAAATGTCTCAGTATATAGATCCCCAATACAAATCTCTTGTTATAAATTCATATGAATAAGAATAACTCCAAATTGAGTTATAAAAACTAATTGTATCGAATATAATTACAGAACAATGCAATATTTATCTTATACAACATGGCATGATAAGAACCTTAATAATCTTAACAATATTCGTATAAGAGTAATGCTGTTTATACTAAAAACATCTTTATATAATATTTTTCTTCTTTTCACATCTTTCTTCACTATATATGATATAAATATTTTAACAAGAATATTGTCGATCAATCGATCATTGACATGGAATGAATAAAATTATATTGTCGATCGATCACTGTGTGAACTATGAACAATCAAAGAAATTCAAAATGCTGCATCACTTTCAAATATTAATCTCCGAAAGATTCGGATGCGCGTGAATGCAAATACGACTCTAGAACCCTAACATCTTTTGTCGGCATAGATTATTTCTACTATATATAGTTTAATGATTTAATGAGATTTATGTTTCTGTTTTTTTACTTCTAATGTAATTATGCACTTCTTGTATATTTCTTAACAATACAATATTTTTTTAGTTGCTAATTAGAAAAACGAGTCTAACTGAGAGAGAAATATTTCAATTTAAAGTTTCAAACTCAAAATTTATGTATATTGTGTTAAATACGTGGAAGATAAAATGTTATTCTTTATAATTTTGTAATTCAAAATTATCACTAACTTTTAAAATGTTACAGATTTTATTCTTCCGGTATATTTCTGTTAATTTACAAATGAGATTTTAACGGTTTTACATCATGATACGTGTTTGAATAATTATATTTTTGACATGATAACGACTTTTAAATGCCATTGTTGATTAATTTTTATTTTTTAATGAATATTTATACTTCCATTCTGAACTCATGTAATATAAATTTCAGATCCCAACTAAATGAGACAGTTAATACATTAAGGACTTTTGCTTGGAGAACCAGTAGCCTTTTTCATGCCAATAAGAATGGTCATTTGGTATTCTAATTTGTCTCTTCCTCTCACATTCCAAATGTTATGAAAAGAAAAAGTCCTTCGGTCCATCCAACGTTTTGCATGAACAGTGGTTATGAACAAAACTTCTACAAAGATGGCTCAACAAGCGGAGGGATTATCATGACTAACAGGTTGTGGAAGAGAAAAAATGAGACACTTAAAATTTGTTGTTTACATGTATTGTATGGTATGTGTAGAATCAATGTAGTATTTGGGTTGGGATTATTCGGGTGTAATCTTGGGGTGTCGATTAACATTTTCAACAATTTTATATCATCATGCTCTATTTAAGACATAAAGCAATGTAAAGAGATAGTTGATTGGTATGGATCATTGAAAAGAGAAATAATATATTTTAAAAAATAATATGAATATGCAGTTGAGATCGTTGATGATGTACAAATTATAACATGGTAATTAATGATGTTTCTTATTTATATTGATGTTTGAATCTACTAATATTATAATAAAAAAAATTAATTTATATAAAGATTATTATATACGAATAAAAATTTATAGGTGAATTTAACATCACTTAATTGATTTTATTAGATATGTATATATAGGTAATTTACTAACAAATTTGTATTCATAATTATCTACAAATTTAAGTCATATGAAAAAATATGTAAGTGCTAATATATACATTTTAATAATTACTACCTATGAATTTAATCTGCAAGTAAATATGTAGATAATTATTTAAAAAAATTATGTATAATTATCAATAAATTAATATTATAGATAATTACTTACAAATTTTTCTAGTTTAAAATAATGATACTAAGACATACTAAATAAAAATTGTTTGAATCTAGTTTATAATAGTGATATTAACAAATACCAATATAAGTATTCGCATATATATATATTTCCGTAATTATTACCTATGAATTTAATCTGCAAGTAAATCTATAAATAATTATTTAAAAAAATCTATGTCTAATTATTTATAGATATTAAATCAATATCTATGGACAAATACTTACAAATACAAATTTTTAAATAATTATTTATAAATTTTTCTAGTTTAAAATAGTTATATTAAGACATACTAAATAGAAGTTGTCCTCTTGTATGATTATCTCTTTTAATTTATAACTTTATTTCACTTAAAATAACTACATTAGAATATTTGAATTTAATCTATGTTATTGGACTACATTTTTCAACAAATATCTAACTAAAAATATAAAAATTAGTTGTCATACTACTTATTAAGTTGGTTTAATGTAACAACTTAGAAAATCTGTCATTTGAGTGAAATGGTAGAAGTGGAATGAGCACTTAATTATTATATTATTAAACTAAAAACGTGTATTTATAGAAAAAGTAAGTAGTCAAGTCTCATTTCAACTCAAGTCATCATCTCTCTAAAATCCCTAACCTCTTTTCCTCTGACTTCTATCTAAGTTTTTGCTTCCATACCTCATCAGTTTCTCAAGCGGAGCCCACCGTTGGACTCATGGCGGAGAATAGAGCAAGTCTATCCGATCATAACCTCCGTTAGAGTAAGTTCATTTTCTGCCCCTTTTCCTTAGAGCAGATTTAGGTTTTTGTTTTTTCTCTGCTTACTGAGCTCGCATGTGGCATCTGAGCCATCAGACGGTGCCTCTGTGAGCTCAGTTTCCTAGTGTGTTAGTCTGATCGTTGATCAGAGGTCCTTTGGTGCAGATTCGAGTTCCTGAGGATCTTAAGCTTTTGGGAGTGTTAGAGAGAACTTTCACTGCGATTAAGGTAAGGGAAGCTAACCTTAGTGCTTGTTTGATTTACAAATTTAAGTCTTGAATAGAGAAGTTAATGATTGTAGTAATTGTACAATTTGTATCTGGTAAAGTTTCCTGCAGGTCTGAAATGTTGAATTGAATGTTGCATGTATGAGATAGTTGTGTGAAAATTGATGATATGTTGATCTGTTGAATAGATAATTTGTGCTAGGGTAGATCATTCATTGTGTATGTGGCTTGATTTTCACCCAATTTAGTCATCTGAGGCATGCATGGTAACTCTGATATAGTGAATGTTGTTGATTTTT
>Ga0209700_107781_pt1 | contig 14644 bp, 6 predicted proteins | sample SiratroredBW_FD_187528 | JGI IMG/M metagenome (GOLD analysis project Ga0209700, IMG submission 187528) | Root nodule microbial communities of legume samples collected from California, USA - Siratro red BW (SPAdes) (version 2) | ecosystem: Host-associated > Plants > Roots > Nodule | place: USA... | reverse complement strand
AATAAAGCACTTGCAGCCAAAACTCTAAAGTGAGAGATATTAGGTTTTCTCCCTTTGAAAAGTTCATAACGGGTTTTTCGAAATTTCATTTAATCTTTTTTTTTTAAGAAAAAATTTATATTTGTGTATTGTAAAAATTTTATTAAAACTGTTAATTAAATGTTTTTTTTTTTGAAAATGTTATATATATTTTTTAATTATTTTAAATCTAATATTTTTATTTTTAAAAGTTTATGCTTATAAGAAAGGCTTTTTTTTATTCTTTTCCTAATTTACTTTTATTTTGTTATTAGAAAAAAAACATATACAACATAAAAACAGGAAGATTAATAAAAAAAATAAACAATGAAACCTAATACCCTACACAGTGGCAGAAATGATTATAATCGGATGCTTGAGTTACTTTGTTTCTGGAATGATTATTTTGGTTTTGTTCTTTATAGATGATTATTTTGGTTTTGTTCTTTACGGTGGCTATTTGGTTTCGTGAGGAATAATGGTTGTTGATGTTAGGCTTTTTAAATTGGGAACAGGGTCTTCTTTGCCTTAGGGTTCTGTTTCTAGATTGGTTGCTTGGGTGGATTTCTATTTCTGAATAGTTTATATTTTGGTACAAGGTTTGGAATTTTCAAAATGGGGACTTCCGCTATCCTATGGAGTTGGGATTATTAATTTTCTGGAATTGAATTTGCTACTGATTCTAGACCGGCTTTTGTTTAACTAGTCCTGTTTTTTCAAAAAGGCTGTTTGGTGTTCTTTTGAGTGAGTCTTTGGATTCACTGAGTTATGAGGATTTTTGTGGGTTTTGAGTTTAGGGATTTTTTATTCTGGCTTGGGGTTTTGTGTTTGTTTTTTGTCTCTGGGTTAATGATATATAATGTTACTATATTTTTATTATTGAAATTTACTGACCGTGCTAGCCGCAGCCAGATCTGTCAGATGAACAATACTAGTTGTGTAAAAAAATGCAGTAATTATAATCTCAGGATCGGTGTGGTAACAAGAACCATATCAAACACCTACATGATCGTGCCAGTAGCAGCCATCATCTCGTAGATATAATAATTTATTGTGATCATTAAAATTAATCTAACAATGTTTGCAAACTAATTACTCATTGATACTGATGCAGTGTACAGATTAAACAAAACACAACAAATACAGATGAAAACATATAACAGAGCAGAACCAGGACAAAATTAAAAGAAGAACACTAACCCGTTGAAGACTCCCAATTTAGCCTCTTCTTTTCCTTTTTTTGGTTTCTATTGGACTCTTAGATTTTTTTCAACAGAATCAAATAATATGTTTCAATATTTTTCTTCCCCAATATCTTTTTCTCTCTAAATTTCTAAGTATCTATATATATTATATGTATTCTCTATATCTCTCAATTTCTGTCTCCCCTCTTGAAAATAAAATCAGTTCTTTATAATTTTTTCTGTTAATCCCTTCATCTCCCTCTATAATACTCTCAATCATGATTCTTAATTAAGAATCAATCATTCCATCCTCTTGTATTAACTACTTTTGGTTGGTTTAAGAGTGTGTGGTTACATTTCAGGAAGAAAAGGCATAAGGCAATAAAAAAAATGAATAGTCACTGAACATGAATAGCCACTGAACGTATGAATGTAGAAAGGCTATGGGAGTTAAATGTCAAAAACATAATTACTAGTTAAATGTCAAAATCATGATTACTAGTTAAATGTCAAAAGCATGATTACTAGTTAAATGTCAAAAGCATGATTGTTAGTTAAATGTTAAAAGCATGATTACTGATTGTGATAAGTGTGAGAAGGCAAAAAGGTGAAAATTTAATTATGAGAAATAAAATTTGTCAGACACTAATTAAAGAATTAAAAGGCACTAAAGTTACATAGGGACTGACAATGTATTTCTGTAAACCTTAGGGCTTATGTGGCAAACACAATTAATAGATAAAGGAGGTGTAAACAGTAACTTTTTTATTTATTTCTAATAACCTCTTAGTAAATTAGGCTTCAGAAAACATCTTTCTATTCAATTGGGCTCACTTAATTTTTCTATTCAATTTATTTTAAGACAGACCCAACACCTTTTTTTTTTATTTTATCATTTTTTTACAAATTTCATTTTATCTTATTTTTATTATTATTTAATCAAACTTTACTTATAAAGTCAAAGGTCTTTTTATTATTTATTCTAAATGGCAAAGAAACTAAATGACACATGTTAAAAAGTTTTAATTTCTTATTTTTATTCTTTTATTTTATTTTTTTTATTTTTTATATTTGCGAAAATAATTTTTATTTGTCCGGACGAAATTGGGTGTTGACAAATATTAATAATAATAATAATAATAATTGTAATTGTATTAATAAGTATAATGATAATCGTAATATGATTGAAAAGCTTATCTGGTTTAATGGTTGTGGGTTTTGTCCAATTGCTGGGTTGTTGGGAGGTCCTAGGTTCGAGTCTCCCTTGGTGTAGTTTGTCCAACACTTTTAGATTCTGCGTCAGCCTGGCCCACGCTATTTGCGTCCAATTCGTGGCCAATGCTAATTTCATGTTGCTTCCAAGGTTTTAGCGTCAGTTGATATTTTTTGTAGTGATTTCTCGAGATATTTTCTTACGAAGTTTTGTTATAGCATCTATAATGGCCTCCGGTTTAGGTGGACAGCCCGACAAATATACATCTACAGGAATTAACTTATCTACGCCTCAAACAGTACTATATGAATCGGTACTAAACATCACCCCGTAATTGTACAGGCTCCCATAGCAATAACATATTTAGGTTCGGGCATTTGTTCATATAATCGAACTAAAGAAGGAGCCATTTTCATAGTTACAGTACCCGCTGTTAAAATGAGGTTCGCCTGCCTAGGACTCGATTGTGGTACTAGTCCATAGCGATCAAAATCGAATCGTGATCCTACTAATGAAGCAAATTCAATGAAGCAACAACTGGTACCATAAAGAAGCGGCCATAAACTGGATAATCTTGATCAATTTGAACCACCACTTTGCAAACCGCCGCTTTGTCGACTCATATAACGTGGGCTTTTGTGTATTTACGCGGGCTTTTCACCCACGCTAAAACTGATATTTTTTGTAGTGATTACAGCAATTCATTCATCGAGGCTTTGTTTTTTATGTATTGCATGACTGCCATTTGTATCCAAGAACCATGAATCAGTTTCTGTCATTACTGCATTAGTCAAATCCTTTGCTTTGGTTTTTGAAAAAAGAAAAATTGGTTGAACCTAGAAAAGGACCATTTTTCTTAATTATTTTCACGAAAACGCACAAATATGTCTCTGGAACAGCAATGCATTCATGCTTTCTTGCATGCCAGTTTGTCATATTGGAAAGCTGGACATCAGAAGAAGCCATAAAACAGCAGTGCATAGTTGGATTCCCTATGTTATATTAATGCTTCAATTAATTTCCCTATGTCAATGTTGTTGAAAAAATAACTATTTCAATTAATATATAATATCAACTATTATTCACTTTAATCTTTTAATTTACATTTTTTCTACTTGTTATGACTTAAATCACGTCTATATATATATATTATATTGTTATTAATATATTAATCAAATATACAAATATTATTGTAGACAAAAGTCAAGATTTGTCCCTTAAAAAATTAAGTTGATTCTCCAATAAAAGTAAGGTCTTAAAGTACAGTGGAAGTTGTTTGCAACATATCTAAACCAGTTGAGAGAAAATAGATTGTAGACATATGAGTTCTCCCAACCAACTTCTAAACCACAGAATTATACAAGCTCACCACCTTCAGCATCAGATTAATATTGAAAGAGAATGTGTTGTCAGATGATGTTTAAAGAAAGATTGACGTGAAAATTTACATTCCAACATTAGCTTATACATACCAGGGACTCACCTTGTTAAACGTGAATTCAAATTAATTACATTGTGTTATTAGTACATCAAAATACATTCATTATTTAATAATTTTTCTTGATGTTTATTCATGCAGAATGTTATTTCACGTAATTTGATTCATAACTATATGCACAATCACATATATTAGATAAATATCATGATTAATTAAAGCTAACCATAAACGATTTTATAATTATTTTGATGCAAACATGTGACTAGTGACCTGTTCTCACAATTTTATGCAATATATTTTAAAACATGAAATTTTAAGTTTCATATTTCTTACAATATGTTTTCCTCCTTTCACAAAAAATTTTCAGAACCACAAGCACAGTCCACATTAGTCATATGGTTGAACTCAATTAATTCCTAAATCTCATTTAGTTAAATTTAATTAATAACAAAATATAATCAGTATATGTGATAATACATATAACCATGAATCATAATATATCTGCATGAAATTAATATAAAAAAATTATTAAATTAATTAAAATAGTTATCAAATCTTACTAGCTCAAGAATAACAAAACATAAATAAAATAAATACACTCTCAAATTAATTATCAGAGTGCATAAATTAATTATCACAGAAATTAAAATACTAATTATATACACAGCAATTTGAGTATCGGAGTACATGGCATTGTCTTTATCATTCCAAATTCATGTATTGTTCGAATCCATCCTCGAAGGTATATTTTGCAACAGGTTTAAAAAAATCATCAATTGGAGCTTCCACTCAAACCACTTCCTCCTCCTTCTAAAGACTCATTCCTACTTAAAGCCTCAATTTTACATTATTCACCCAAGCATCCTTTCACAGCAAAATCTTATTACCTGAACCTAATTTCCCACTATAGCTATCCTATAACCAATATTGTCTTTCTATTTTTCCTCTACATATCTTTGTAAGATCTCTCCACATAAGACCTATCTATGTTCACATCGGAGACATCGCCAAGACCAATATTTGAATTGTAACATTTCCTTCCGTAAAACCTTGTCCTCCGTTTCTAACATTTATTTTCACTTCCTTAGTAATGTCTTATTAAAACTTTTCAATTCCAAAACACCTAATCCACCTTCATTTCATTCTTGCTTTTGCATATTTTATCCTAGCTAACTCAAGAAATCTTATGATGTTCATGTCCCCGATCCCATAGAAAATCTCTATGAAGACCTTTAATTCGTAACCAAACAACTTGTGGAAGTTTGAAGAGTGACAACAAAAATAATGGCATTGCAGAGAATATTGATTTAATCACACACACTCTACTAGATAGGGATATGAATTTTCGTTTCCATCATGGTAATCTTTTCCTAGTCTTGGTAACCATCCCTTCCAAAATCTTTCTTCCTATGATTTCCTCTACCCCAAGACAAGTGAAAGATATAGTCATAGTGTTATATTTCAACAAATCCGCATATCTAAGTAATTGTAGCCTATTCATTCCCATTCCAACAACTATGCTCTTTTCACAGTTAAATTTGAATCCAGATGCAAGCTGGAAGTAACATAAAATGGTCTTAAGCACAAGGATATTTTTGTTGCAAGTTCTAAGTACAAACATATTGTCATCTACAAACTGTAACATACTAATCTTAATTTTCCACTTTCCCACCTTCATTACTTCTAAAATACCTTTGCTCTCGGCTTCTCTCACAGCCCATGCCAATCCTTCAGCAACTATTAAGAACAGAAATGGGACAAGTGGATCACCTTGTCTAAGCCCCTTCCCATGAACAAACTCTGATGTAAGATTGTCATTTACTAAATAGATATCGTAGCAGACCTAAGGTAGCTCAAGATCCATTTTATCCATTTACTGCTAAGACCTAATCTCACCATCATATATTCCAAAAACTACCAACTCGCTGTGTCATATGCCTTTTCAAAATGAATTTTAATGAACACACAATCCTTCTTTTTACTTTTCATGGTTGTCTATCACTTCATCTGCCACCACCACCAAATCCAATAACCCTCTATATTTTAAGAAAGTTGATTGTTTGTCACCTATGACCTTGTGTAGAACTAATTTCAATCTCCAAGCTAGGACCTTAGATATAATCTTATATAGGCATTTTATTAGTGAGATGGGTGTATACTCATCCAAACCTTAAGGATTTATCAACTTTTGGAATAAGAGTGACGAAGGATGCATTGTTACCTCGTGGCTAGTTGTGGATATTTTAGTTGCAAGTTTTGAATACAAACCTTAAGTAATATCAATCTTTGTAATAAAATTAAAGTTAAAACCACCTTGCCCTATACTTTTAGTACCTCCACATTCTCACACAGCCTGTTTAATTTCTTTCTCGAAAATTCTAATAAGTCCTCTATTATCATCCTCATTAATCTTTGAGAAACTAATGTTGTCTAGCTTAATAGTATGGTGTTGATTTTTATAAAACTATGATGAAACTATTTTTTTATTTCCTCCCTGACCCTACCCGATTCATCACACCATTCATTATCCTTATATATGCTTTTAATTGTATTTTTCGTTATCCTCCGCTTCAACATAGTGTGAAAATATCTTAGTATTTAAATCACATGCCTCCAACCATTTTGTTTTAGCCTTTTGATTTAACCTGACCTCTTGCTCACTGCTCATAATAAATCTTCCTAAGTTTAGCCAACAAGCCCCTCCTCTCAACTATTTCTTGTTCATTTAGGCCACAATCTTTATCAATTCTACCAAGGTTCCTAGTATTCAATATTACCTAATTTTTACTTCTATTAATGTCTCCAAACACTTCCTTATTCCAAACTCTCAAATCATTCTTTAAATTTCTCCTTCACCACTCATATTCATTGCCGTCCAAAGTTGATTCTTCACATTTTCCATAAACCAAGATGATTTTTCCAAACATGTACTTTTCTAAACGATGTGGGTCCCCAATTAATTGAGTCGTGTTTAAGTATCAATGTTCAATAGTGTGATACTCACTTATCCATAACATATTGTTTACTATGAAGCCACTTATCCAACCATTCTAAAAATACTAATATTCTATCTAACCTACTAATATTCTAGAATCTTGTTGGCCTGTCAAAAGCATTTGGAGCAGTGAACATGTTTTGACATGAAAAAAATTTCCGATCATCAATCATTTATTATGTTCACATTTTTATATCTCAAAGTTTTTTTTTAAGATAAAACAATGAAAATGGTTTAGGATCTCTAATGTATTTTGTTTACTCTTTGTTTGAGTCCTATAACGAATAACAACATAGTATTAAGTTTGTTGTGTATATCTTTCTTCGTAGCAACAAATAAGGCCTATAAATAATATTGAAGACTCAAAAGATAAAATATTATCTACACCAAGATCGCAAACAAGTTACAACAGAAAACAAAAAAGATGGGACAACAATTCTTATAATACATAGATATGTTTTCAATGTAGCAACAAGGTCACCCTTATTTATCCTTCCAAAAGTACGAAATTGAATATTTTAGCACAACATAATAACTTAAAAGACTTTATAAATCATGTAATTAATATTTTAGTATAATGTGTTTATTAATTAATATTCAAATCAACAATAATTTCTTTACTATCTAACAGATAAAATAAACTTCTATATTTTAGTGTCACAAAACAAAAGTATAGTTAATCATAATATATAAAATTAAACAAATATATTATAGTGTTTTTAATTATTTAAAGTTTTAAGTATTTAATTTAATATACTACTGTATTTACCATAATTAATCACAATGAAATTCCTAGTAATCAAATCTTTAATTTACACTAACCAGTCAAACAGTATAATAATATTATTCATTAATATTATAATTTTTGGTGATGAGTAAATATAATAGGTTTATCCCTATTGAATATAAATAATCATATAATATTGATATATATTTGATTAGATAAACAGAATTACGATAAACTCTTCGATTACATATTTTTTTCTTAAAAAACTAATAATTTAGTTTCCAAAAAAGATATTATAACGATAAAATTTATTTTACAGTAACTGTTAAAGTTTAGATTATTAATTTAATAATTTTAATAACTAAATATTACAAGTGATAAAATTATTTTAATTAAATTAAATTAAATGTTCTTATCATTATTAATGTCTTATCATTATAATGTATATACTTGATATACTTTATTATATTTAATGGTTTTTCCTGATATTAATAGTGTGGTGTTACAAATATTACCGTTTATACTTTCCTGTATTTTTACCTATATTGATTTGATTTTATTATTAACTAAATATATATGTAAGATTTAAGACAACATATAATATTACTTTGGAGTACATTAAAAACAATTAAACAATTTGTTAAATTATGATTTTTATGTATCTTTTTATTATGTTTGTACTGTATTTTTTTATTTCAAGACATATTTTATTTTTTGAACAGCGAAGAATAAATTAACGGGAGCACTTAAGGGATGCTCCAACCCTATTACAAGGAAAAATAAATGAAACCGAATCCAAAGAAATCTACATCACAGTAGCCAAAACCACAACATCCAAAACAACACTTACAACTTACAACTAGGCACAAGCAGGAAAACCAACACAAACTATAAAACCTAACAAAGTAGGACCTTACCCAGTAGTAATACTTTTCGCACTAAACTCCCCATGTTCAACAAAAAAGACATATGAACACACCCAGACCCAATCCACTATGATCCCATCAGACTTAAAGACTTTAGCACAGACCCAAACAAATTGTAAGATGACTTTCTCAAATCTGCACTGTCTTTCGTAGTCTATGACACAAAAACCTTGAGAACTTGTTACTACCCTAGTGGTCCGAGCGCAATCAGCACCAGCTCTCCGCCAACAATATGTTTCCCTACAAAAAACACAACAAACACAAAACAGAAACCAACACCTAGCTTGCCCTCCAACCTCACTCTTTGAATCGACTCCCTATAAAGTAGCATATAACAGTATCCCTGGACCCTTCTCCTATACACAGGTGGTCATCTAAGTATTTTCTAGGCATTGCATAGGACACAAGCACCAGTCCGAAAAAGAACAATTTATCGTCTTAGATCTAAATTTAGCCCAAGCCCATGCTTTAAGCTGAGCCCTAGAAAAAATTTCAGAATCATCAACAACCCCCATTAAACACTACGTTATTCCTATGTCTCCAAATCTCCCACGCTATTGCTAGCCACATTCCTTTCCACACGGTGTTAACTTTCTTATTGAACCAAATCAAATAAAAATTCATTAAGTGACTTCCAGCCTTATTATACCTAACTGAGTGTATACCTATCCATCTGTCACAATTATCCCACACCTTTTGTGTAACTATACACTCAAAGAAGACGTGTTGTATTGTTTTGTCTTCATTGTTACAAAGCGGACATAACGTACTTAACATCATCACCTGTCTCCTCACCAGGTTGACTCTAGTAGGAAGCTTACCAAGTAACACCCTTCACGCACAAACTTGTGCAGGACCAACCGCTTTAGTGTTACAAATTTGCTTAAACCAAGGTCTACCTAAAGAATGATCATGATCCTTTAAAGAATTATAGCCCGACCGAACTGTATAACAATTCAGGTCACCATCTTCCCATAACCATTTGTCATCCATTTCTTTCCTCTAGTAGGCATTAGAAATCAACAAAGATAATTGTGCCTCTAACTCCTTCTCCCACACAAACAACTCTCTCCTCCAACAAAGATTCCACTTTATTACTTCCTCATTACCGTTATTCACCCATTCAGCCACCTCACATACACACACTGTCTGCGTTAAGGGATAATAGCTTTAATCTAGGGAATTTTTGAATAAGCGGTAATTCCCCTATCCATTTATCCTCCCACAACCTTATACGTTTCCCATTGCCCAATTTCCACCTAATCCTATTGTCAAACCAATTTGTTTCATTTCCATCATGACAAATTTTAGACAAGTCTCGCCACCAGAAAGAACTCTTTTTATCTTCCATAGTCACCCTCATGTTCCTCCAAGATCCATATCTCGACTCTAATATATCTCTCCACGCTCCACCATCATCCACTCCAATTCTCCATTTCCACTTAGCTAGAAGGGCTACATTGAATTTACCAATCTCTCTAATTCCCAAACCCCCATCTCAATTGGGGAACACACCTTGTCCCACGCCACCCATGCAATCTTTCGCTCCTTATACCCCCAACCCCAAAGAAACTTAGTTTGGATCTTCTTAATTAAACTACAAACCTTACTCGGGGCTTTAAAGAAAGATAAATAGAATAACGGTAAAGCATTGATGACAGATTTAATGAGACAAATCCTGCCAGCCATAGAGAGAATCTTTCCTTTCCAATTTGATAACCTGGTCTTAATCTTATCAATTATGGGCTTCCAAAATGCCACCCTCCTAGGGTTTCCTCTTATGGTCATTCATAAGTACTTAAAAGGTACATCCATCTGTCTACTATTTAAGCACTTAGTAAAAACCGTTAAATCCTCAACACTTAACCCTATATTGCCAACATGACTCTTATAGAACTTAAATTTCAAATCAGAAACAACCTCAAAACTTCTGAGTATAGCTTTAATTGCCAAGACACACTGGATTTGAGGTTGACAAAAAAACAACGTGTCATCCGCAAATTACAACAAATTAACTTCCACACTCTTATTTCCCACCTTAACCCCTTCTAGGATTCCAATCCTAGAAGCTTCCCTAACCAACCTGCCAAACCTTCAACAACTATGATGAACAAAAAGGGCGCTAATGGATCACCTTGTCTAAGTCCCCTTCTAGGTTTGAACTCCTTAGTCAGGCTACCATTGACTAAAACTGAAATAGTAGCGGAACTAAGACAAGCTTTGATCCAATTAATCCATTTGGGACGAAAGCCTAGTCTATTCATCATATACATCAAAAAATCCCAATCCACTGAGTCATAAGCCTTTTCGAAATCCACTTTCACTATAACTCCCTTGAGCTTAGTTTTCCTTAGCAAATCCATCGTTTCATTGGCAATTAGGACACTATCCAACAACCCCCTACCACTAAGGAATGCGGCTTGATGTTTATCAATCACTTTCAGTAAGACCCCTTTAAGTCTATTTGCTAGAATCTTAGCTATCACCTTATACATACACCCAACCAGTGAAATGGGTCTGTAATCATTCAAAGTAGATGGATTCTTCCTCTTAGGTATTAAGGTAATAAATGAAGCGTTACACCCTCTCAAAATAAATCCTCCCTCATAAAAGCTGTGGACAACCTTAATCATGTCAGTCCCAATGATTTCCCAATTTCTCTTATTGAAATGAAAATTGAAACCATCTGGCCCGGGCTTTTAGAACTCTCACAATGAGTGAGTGCTTCAAAGATTTCAAGACATATATGTGTTGTGTCTTACGTTAATGATATTTCATTTTGTATCTTCTTTCTGTTTTATTAATTTGTTCTCCGTTGTGAAACATTAAAAAAAAATTTAAAAATATAATTTCAATGAAACTTTAAAATTATTCGTATGATTGAAAGTAATATCAGTTTATTATTAAATTCATACTTTTTTCACCATACTTATTTGTCCTTTTTTATTTATTTTATTATTACAAACCTTTACGTTGAATATAATATATAATGTAATAAACTATTATTAATTTTAACAAATTATAAAATTTATAAAAAACAAAATTTTACAAATTCATAGTAACTAAAAAGGGTAGATTTCAAAAATTAATATATTGAAAACTGCTATAATATATTAGCAAATTATACTTTAACATTGCTGCTCATGAAATATATTTATGTAACCCTCATTTTATTTAATAAAATATTATATAAAAATAAAATAATAACTTATTTTAATATCCAGGGGCTGTGATTTACTGTATGCACTGTCAAATTATTAGTATTTTTAGAATACTCATGCTTTGATACTGGATAAGTCTATTGATATTGAAACAAATTATTATTACATAATATTTTATTAAGAAAAAAATTATTTATATATTATAATGTGTTTTCTTGTCATAGTAATGGATAATCCAATCATTCAAACTATACGTGAGATTCATGGTTTTTCTAATCAACCCCGCATTAGATATCATTATTTAACTGTAAATTGTTACAATTAAATAATATTTGTTTTTTGTTTACTTTTATTTACAAATGATGTTTTCTATTATTTTTTCTTCTAAACCATGCCATTTTTAACACAGTAAAGAAGAGAAATAGAAAGTAACATTAGTTGCGTTATCATCACTAAAATTATCTTCCAGCGTTGACTCAAATACGGGGAATTCTTCATCGTGTTTTGTGAATTAAATAAATTATGTGTGTATAATTAGTACTTTTAAGTTACATGCACGAGATAATTAATTTGAGAGTGTATTTTATCTTTTATTTATGTTATGTTATTCTTGAGTCAAAGCGAGGTGGTTGGATCTATATGTTTAACTTCTTTTTAATAGTTTTTTTCTTATTATTGTAATAGAGTTGAAATATTTTTAAGTATTTTGTTTTAAAAAGAAAAAAATTACGCACTAGTTAAGTTTTGAATTTTTTATAAATTTTATTTTTTAATAATTTAATCAGTAAATTTAATTCCTGAATGTGATGAGAGAGAGTATGAATGTCTAACGTTTTTTCAGATAGCTCCCTGAAATAATAAGAATTTTGTGAGTGTCACTGCCTCTGATGTTTGGATTAAAGTTTTATATCTATTAATATATATCAATGTTTCTGTGAATTCTGTGACATGTATTTGATCTGTCATAAGACTTTGACAGATCAGAAAACATTGTTGGTGGATTTGTTATATTATGATAGATCAAATACATGCATTGGTATATATTATTGCAAACTTTAATCCAAACATAAAGTCACATAATTCGTATTATTCCAAACGACATCAAATTTCAAATGAAAAGTGTGTCCAGTGTCTTATTTCAGCGAGTTATCTAAAAAAGTTAGATAGAGATTCATACTTTTTCTGATTACATTAACAGGAACTAAATTTGCTGATTAAATTATAGAAGAAATAAAATTCATAAAAAAAGTTTCAGAATTTAGCTTATTCTACAGTGCATAAGTATTTACTTTCAAATTTAATTCTAAGATGCAATTATTCTTCTATTATATCCTTAAGGTAGAATCTAGCCATATAGTTGTACTTCTGCAATTGTATAATAAACAATTCACATATAAGAAGCCAAAACACAATAATACAACTCTTAAATTTCAAGTATTACAAGTAATAAGTTCATTTCTACAATCAATCTAAATTAAAGTTGAAGTTTGTTTATAACTTAAGTTGAAATTTTGATAGAAAATTAACTTCCTTGTTCCAAATTTTCTTTTCCATTATTTTTTCAGCATACCACCTTTTAATAAAAACAAAATTATCCCATATAAGTTACACGTACCTTAAATGCAAAATTCATTAAATTAAAGATTAACAATAAATCAGATTTAATTATCATTTTTAATTTTATTCACACTTTTATTAGTTATATAAAATACTATTAGAAATATATGAACTAAGTTCAGTAATATGAGTTGAATTTTCAAATATCTTTTAAGCAAATAAGTTATCTTAATCAACTTACTCTTTTAAAAGAGATCAACATTTTTTAGTAGAGAGAAAAGTAAAAAGCTATTTTATGTTTTAATGTGCATGTAACTCTATTATCTTATTTAATTATATTTATTATTACTGATAAAAAAGTCATAAAATTAAAGTGCAATTCAAATAAAGATAAGAGAGTTATATTTAAGGAAAAAGTTTTTTTGCCAATCTTATGTGGCATCCACCCTTTTGCCACCCGCAGACGTGGTAACTTATCCAACGTGACTGAGGGTATAGTTGGTATTTGGTTGACAGAGTGACTTAGGGGTATTATTGTATTTTACCACCCAATTTGAAGGTTTCGAAAATATTTTGTGTGTTTCGCGGGGAGTTGAAGAGACGTGAGGCAGAGCATAGGTAAATCCATAGAAAACAAGGAAGAACATTGAGGAGGGTGGACAACGACAACAACAAAGAGGGATTGGAGTGAGTATTTAGGGTTTTGCGTACATCGCTTTTTCGGGAAGGAGATCGGTCAAGGGCGATTGGTCGAGTAAAGGAGGCGAAGTGAAGGAGTATAACGGCGACGACGTAGGTATTTCTGTTCTTTTACGCATTTCATTTGTTGGTTTTTCACTGCTTTGGTGGTATTGTTGTGGTATTGGGAATCAGTGTTGGTGTATGGGAATGATTTTTTATTTTCATTGTTCGTTTGAGAAAAGAAACGCAATGCTTACATTGTAGGATTGATTTGCAGGAAAAAAACAATGTCAAATGTGAAGAGTTCTTCATAGAGATGTGAGTTATGCGTGCGTCATTTCTGTTACCCCAAATATCTGGGCGCTATAAATAAGTTGTTAACATTAGAACAGAGGCATTGCATTGAAGGTACACCGTTCGGTTGGTTTACTGTATTGTCTGATGAAGTTAGAATTAGTAGTATTCTGTTGAGAGAACTGTGTAGAAGATGGGTAGAGAAAAGAGGTGGATTTATGATTGGGTGTGTGTTTGTGTCATTTACTTTGTTAGATGTTCGTGTAGCATTAGGTCTTAGAGTTTGTGGGTTAGATGTAGATTTAGAATGTGAAAATGATGATAGTGAGTGTAGGAGTTTATTCGGTGGTGGAATAGTTAAAGTTAGCATGGTTTATGATCAACTTGTTAGATGTGAGGCTGATGGTAGGCCTGGGGATTTTTGTAAGTTATATATTTTGTTAGGTTTAT
>Ga0209700_107780_pt1 | contig 14646 bp, 7 predicted proteins | sample SiratroredBW_FD_187528 | JGI IMG/M metagenome (GOLD analysis project Ga0209700, IMG submission 187528) | Root nodule microbial communities of legume samples collected from California, USA - Siratro red BW (SPAdes) (version 2) | ecosystem: Host-associated > Plants > Roots > Nodule | place: USA... | reverse complement strand
GAAGGAGTATATGGATTATGAGTTTCCCTAAGTAAATTTTCTTTGACAATTGCTTCGTGCACCCTCTTAATCTGAACGTGCATCTCTACAATTTTTAAAATGATTATTTTAGTATTTTTTAAAGTAACTTTTAAATTACTTGTTTTGGAATTCATAACATACTTTTCAAAATTTATAAAATATATTCCATAACATGTTTTTCATAACAGGATAAAACTTTTAGAATAAGATTTTCGGAATAAAATTAACTATTTTAGTGTTTCCTTTGTTTCTGGGTCACATTTATATATTCATACTAAGATCTAATACTCATTCTTTTGTTAAAGAAAACATGTTATTTCTCAAAATGATAGTAACATAGTTTGTAATAGTTTCTATCTAAGCCTCAATCTTTAATTAATTTGATGCAAATCTTCTTAAATATTTAAGTATAGGTTATAAGTCTTATTCTCAAATCAACAAACTCAATAATTTTAGCAGAGAAAGGAAACTAGTTTAAAATAGAATTTTAGAAAATGTTACTAATTTTTTCGTGTTCTACTTTCCAAAAGAAAAATAACAAATAAACAAATATTTTAAAAACAAGCACTAATTATAAGGAGAAAAATAACATTAACCATAAGTAAATGAAAGAGAAAAGGCATCTTGTCTTTCTAGTAACAACATGTTATTGAAATTATATAAATTATTATTTAAACAATATACTCATAACTTAAGTGAGAAAGAAGACAAAATTTTGTTATTTTATGAAAAAATAATGTTTAACCGAGAAAGTCTCACTCAAACATTATTCTTTTATTAATCTTTTAAGTGAGAAAGAGGACAAAATTTTGTTATTTTATGAAAAAATGCTGAACCGAGAAAGTCTCACTCAAACATTATTCTTTTATTAATCTTTGATATATGGTTCAACTTAATTATTTATTGTTGCTTGATTTGAAAGTTAAATATTTATTTTTTTTATTGATCGCATTTTGGGATATAGGTCGAGGATTAAGATAATCTAATGTAAAGTCACTATGATTGAAATTTATTAAATAATATATGAAATTGAATATTTATTGAATGGATTGATAATTGCGTTGTATTGCTTTAGCAATAACCAGAGTGAAATTCCTAAACTAATTGAAATGTATGTTATATATAGTAACTGGGAGGTTCAGTTAATGAATTAAATCATAAATAAAAGCAACGAGTGATCAAAGGTATTAAAGATTTATATACTATTTGATTAAGAAAGGATAGTCACTGAAATATTTATAAAACTAATATGGAGTTGCATAAAATAAAATTATTTATTATATGTTATAATCTAAATTGTCAACTTTCCTTCCTTTATATTTTGTATGTTTTGATAAAAAAAAAAAAAAGTCTATTTACATGAAACTTATAGATATTCTATATTCAAAATATTATATTACTTTTATTTCATTTGTGTATATATTCGATAATGTAATTTAACATAAGTTAAATATGAGAAACAATGGCTGTATTTTTATATTATAATTAAAATTACACGTTTAACTTTTAAAAGAGTTTTACTATATCTTAAATTTACTTTAGATTAAAATAAAAAAAAATATTTTTAAAGTAAAGAGATACAAACATTTTGAAAAATAATGGTTTAAACAATCACAAGGACCAATTCAAATTGTTTTTAAAATAGTTTTTTTTTTTATGTTATGTGTAACACCCCAAAAATATATGTATAAAACTAAGCATTCTACTAATTATTATTAAGATTCATCAACATACAATAATCTTTTATACTAAAGTATTTAAAAATTTTACCTTCAGAATTTTACTAAAACATAATTACAAAATGTCTCCCAGTTGTTTTTCAAATTTAGCTTATCCTAAAAACACCACTCATTCTAAATGATCCTCCACAGACTCATCTGCAACACCATCTGCTCCCGTGTTAAAAACACGATCATTGTAGACAAATATCAAAAACACAAGTATAACAAAACAAAGGGTAAGCTAACCAAATTTTTAATATTACTTGAGTATTTTAATTCAAACACAAATATTAACACCACTCAAGTCTTTCATTCAGTTACATACACTAACACAATATAAGATACTGACACACTACAAACTTGACTCTACTTTCGGAAGACTCGTGCATTGAATAGACCTCGAGATATGCACCTGTCATATATCTCCACGTTGTGAACCCACACAGCCTCCACACAAATGAATCATCAATCATGTATGACAAGGTTAGTCCCTCTGAGACTTTCCTGACCAGCTATGTTTCAAGTTGCAGTCACCCTTCAAACCTCCTTAGACTCTCACCACCTAGTAATGATCGTCTATTTGATTCATACTACTAGTAGAGTTAGGATATCAATCGTTCACCCGATCCTTAGACAATGCACTTCCTAACTATACCAGACTCGGGTGTTTTCTTTCCTGAAAATACTATGCCTAGGCCTTGACCAACTTCATCAATACTCTATCAATATCACATCATAACATAAATCTCTACTAATTCATTCATTCACTTTTCAATCTCAATCTAAAAAAAAATGAAAGAAATTCCTAAATTATCAATACAATTAAATTTGAATTATCAATCAATTTATCTTGTTAAATCCATACATTGCATTACCAAAGAATCAATCAATCAAAATAGAAAGCCAAATTTTTATTTTTAATTTTTTGGATTTTGCTTGAGCGAAAATTTCTAGCTTAAGCGAGAATCCCTCTCGCTTAAGCGAAAATCTTCTCGCTTGAGTGAAATTGGTCAAGAGAGCAAGGGTCATTTTTGCCTTGGCGACCATACGCTTGCTTGGGCGAAAATACTTTCTCGCCAGGGCGAAACACTTCTCGCCTGGGCAAAATTGGACCTGAGAGCACCTCTCAGGTTTCCAAGTGACTTCGCCTAGGCGAGATTGCCTAGCCTGAGCGAAAAATGCAGAAAAACCAGCAGTATCCACTACATCAGAGTTACCATGCATGCCTTAGATGACTATATTGGGTGAAAATCAAGTCACATACACGACGAATGATCTATCCTAGCACATGTTATCTATTCAACAGATCAACATACCATCAATTTTCACACAACTATCTCATACATGCAACATTCAATTCAACATTAATCTAACATTTTAGACCTGCAGAAAACTTTACTAGATACAAATTGTACAACTACTACAATCATTAACTTTTCTATTCAAGACTTAAATTTATAAACCAAACAAGCACTAAGGTTAGCTTCCCTTACCGGGATTGCAGTTGAAATTCTCTATAACAATCCCAATAGCCTAAGGTCCTCACGAACTCGAATCTGCATCAAAGGACCTCTGATCAACGATCAAACTAACAGACTAGGAAGCTGAGCTCATAGAGGCACTGTTTGATGGCCTAGAGGCCACATGCAAGCTTAGTAAGCAGAGGAAAGCGAAAACTTAAAACTGACTCTAAGGGAAGGGGCAGAAAATGAACTTACTCTATTGGAGATTATGATCGGGTAGACTTGCTCAGTTCTCCGCCACGAGTCCAATGGTGGGCTCCGCTCGAGAAACTGATAGAAGACAGATGCAAAGTCTTAGAGAGAAGTCAGAGAAGAGGGAGGTAAGAGGTTTTAGAGAGATGGTGGTTCAAGTAGGAATAAGACTTGATTATTAACTTTTTTATAAATACATGTTTTCAATTTAATAATATAATAATCAGATACTCATTCCACTTTTATCACTTTTACTTACATGACAAATTTTTGTCATTTTCTAGGTTGTTATATGACGATGAAGTAATTAGTGGGTTTAATTTTCATCAGTGATATACTTAAACATGATATATAATGATATATAAAAAAGATGAAAAAAGTGAAATGGAACAACAAATCAGTTCCATTTAGGTATTTTATAAGCTTTTATGATATAACAAACCACAATTCTCATATATTTGTTTAGGTAGTAAACAGAATAAGATGAGACAATACTTTTTAAAAATTTACATATAATTTTTTATTTTTATATTGTCCATATTTAAAAACACTAATATTAGATAAAGATAGAGTGAAGAACCATATCAATAAAATATTAAAGATGAAAAATTTGGACAACACTGATATTTTTTTGTTGTCTTCTCCATTCTTAATGTGACTCATCATGTGGACCATCCAATTGGGACTAGAACCCTAGCCAGGTGATTAAGTAGCTAATACCAACACATGATTGACAGTGCCATGGGTCCATGGTCCTTTTTTTTTGTCTCTAAGATTTTAATTCTCTTTCAAAGTTTGTTATTTGAATAGTTATGTTATTGATATCCAATTTATATAATATTTATTAGAAAATTTGGTAATACTCAAACAATTTGGCTTATTGATTTTCAATTTCAAAGTTTGTGTTATAAACATTACATAATAGTCTTTTCTTTCTTTTATAAGTGTTGGATTTTTTTTCAAAAAAAAGTTAAATGTTTATTCTTGATGGGTTTTATTCTTATGATATTCACTATTCATTTCAAGAGTATTTTATAATTTTTAAAATATTATAATTGGAGTTTTATTTTAAAATATTATTAAAACAATGTTGGATTAACTTTTGATATCTTTATATACTTTTTAAATCTTAAAATAATTGAAATAAAACTCACAGTGAAGTTTAAAAACAACTTATGACACTTCCATTACATTCTTAAAAGACTTACACAACTAAAAATAATTTATTGTTTGATTGATGATAGGATGCAATTCTCTTCCTTTAGTGAATGGTAAATTATGCATTTGATTCTATTTTACTTTCTCATATTAAATTCAATATGAAAAACAGTATATAAATCACAGGAGCATTAATACATCCAAAAAAGTTATGCCAAAATAAAAAGTTAATTTATAACGTTTATATAGAAGTAATATATCACAAGTTTTTACAAAATACAAAATGCCATGACAAAAATATCTGAAGTACCAATGCTTTACAAGTTATAATTTTTTTATATATTTTTCGTATTTAAAAATATTATATGATTTTTTATTGTCAAAAGTATTAAAAATTATAAGTTAGAACAAGGATACGCCATTCTGTTATACAAAAAATATAAAAAAGTTATATATATATTTAAAAAGAATTGTTATCTATTTAATATTATGTTTTGTAAAACTCTAATATATTTTGAATATTATTATATATGATAAATGAATGTATAAAGAAATGAAGTGATGTTTCAGTGTATGATTATATATTATAATAAAATTAATTCATGTATATATAATTATTTTATTTACTTCTAGCAATTTCATCCCGATTGAAGAACTCGACCAACGAATGATTGTACCGAAAAAAATCCCGATTAAACAATTAAATATCGAATCTGTAACTTCATCCTCTGTAATAGAAATTATATGCAAACCTATTTATAAATACAATTAACTACACTGTTTAAGTTAAAGTCTTAAAAGAAACTATGACTATAACAAATTATAATATATAAACAGGAAAAAAATTTCTTATAAATCGGTTTTATAAAATTAAAATAGAATCGATTCATTTTCTAAAATATACCCTAGAGAGGGATTACTCGTAGACCTATGAGAACACAAAAAGAAGAACCAAATCCTTAATTTTGTGAAGCACTTTTAGTAAAAATTTAATTATTAATAATTATAAACATAAAAAATAATTAACGTAAACAAATAGTAATTTATTTGAAGATAATAAACACCACATGTTTTTTTTATCAAGTAAGAATCTCATTGACCTATCCAAAAGTTTATATTAATCAAATGAAAAACTTGATAATCAACTCTTTAATCCTTGTCCATTCGTTGTGATCAAAGCACTAAACCTATAGCGGTCACTAGCTATCTAAGGATGAAATTGCAGAAAACAGAACAATAGCCATAAACGAGAGAATATACATATTTGAGTCTCCTCTCTCTGCATGCCTATTCATGGTCCTTTATATTGTTCCATCACAACAAAAGGAAAAACATACGTGTTTGTTAATGTTATTGCATGGGTTCTGCACCACTTTTTTTTTTTTTTTTTCTTTTAATAATTGTTTGGTGCTGATTGGAACATCTTCCTCCTCTTTAAATCAGTGTCTCACATTATTTTACGTAAATACAGGGGACATGATGAGCCTTCACTTTTTCCTACTAAAGTCGTGCAACTTTGTGAGTGGAGGCATCCATGATGAATAGGTACCTATACGAACCACTGCTTCTTATATTAAAATGTGATGAAAAAGGACGAGGGATTGATTTTAAGATCTTTTAATCGGGTCGATGCAATTTTAGAAAAAAGTTCTCGAGAGTGATTGATATTGAAAAATTTATTATATGAGTTAAGAATCCAAATTTGAATCTAAGTCCCGTATTAGTAGAAATGAAAAAGTAGAGCAACATATAAAAAAAACTCACAAACTCAATGTCTTAAGATTTTGGGTCGAAAGTGATGTCCAATTTTTATGTGGGTCTGACTCAGTTTTCATTCTTGTTTAGTCTCCGTGATAATTCTCATTCTTATTTAGTCTTCCCGATATTTTCCTCGCATGATGCACAAATCCAACTGTTATAATATTGAACTTAGGTTTATCTTCTCTTATATATAAATTTGTACTTTGTTTCTTTATACAACATTTGATATGTTGTTGCATTGATGATAAATATGTTACTCATTTGTAATCTATAATTGGTTATAGTTTAAAAGATATAAATCAATTGTCTAAGAAAAAAATTACACCCAATTCAAATATATACTCTTCACTTTGTAATATTCATTTTTTGTTGAATTGGTTACTAAAACCAGTATATCCAATAAATATATCATTTTTAGGAACTAATTCAAAAAATTAAATGTTACAAAGTGAAGTGAGTATTCTATATTTTTGAATTTGTTTATAGTTCCCTCTCTTCATTTTTGAACTTATTTCATGACATAAACGAGTTAAAGCGGTTCTCATTTTTTGTTAATTAGATGTGGTAGGATGAGAATTAGATGTTCTTCAGAACGAGGAGAAACACTCAATTGAAAAAGCTTATGATTGCTTATTGTGACTGACAGTCAGCTAATTTCAACTCCTCTGCTTTTGTCTTTGATGGATGTCAGGCTCGTGCTGAGCAGACTCCTTATAAAGTTTGTGTTTCCTTATTTTTGTTCATGGATTTAACATCTTAATTGTACAATTTTTTTGTTTTGACTTGAACTTTTATTTTTTTACAGTTGGAAATGGATGATGGTGATGAAATTGATGTCATGCTTCATCAGACCGGAAGTTTTGTATTTTGAAGGATGTCATCTTCTAGATTTGTCTTTTAAAAAATTATAAATAGAATTAGTTTAACATATTTATCTTTTAAGAAATTATAAGTAGAATTAGTTTCACATACAGCTAGGTAAGACATATGATACATATTTTATTATTTGTCATACAACTTTTGTTGTTGGATCTTGAAGTCATTGTGGTACTTCGTTTGTCAATATGATTATGGATGTCAAAAGGCAGGAAATATTAGAGGATAAGAAACCAAACACCTATTTCAAGCTGCAATATAACGTTTAACTTCCTTATCATGAAATATTAGTAAATTTTAGTGATTTTGAATTACCTGTTTTCTATCTCAATAAGAAGATATCCTATTGGAACCTTCACTTCAACTTTTTGTCCATTTCTTAATCAGATGTTCAAACCATAAAATCTACTTAAGAAGTTGTGTTTGACTCACACTACTTTAATTAATTAGTATTAATTAATATTTTCTAATTTTAACAAAAGTCATGTCATACACTTCAAATTAAAATAACTAAAATTATGTTAAATTAGTATAACTTTTTTTCTACGAATCTAAAGTCGTGTTATGTATATATGTCTTACCTACCTATACAAATTTTATAAAATTCTTAAAATCACTTCATTTTGATAATTTTTTTGAAAAATTACTCCAATTTGATTAACAAATATATTTTTAATCGTGACTCATTCATTATATTTATGTTATCTTTTAATATAATACTTCACAACATTTAAATTTTTTTAAATAATTTACTCATCAACTTAAAAAAAGTAATAAAGATATGTGAGATCCTAAATTTAATTATGTTTGATATCATTACTTTAAATAGATAATAAATTAAATCAGAAGAAAAATGTACACTTTTTATAAATTTAAACAACTAATAAGCTACTTAATAAACATTAATGAGCTTAAGAGAAAGATAATCTAATAATTCAATTAGTTAATGAAATAAATACATATTTAATATATTTTTTATCACAATAACTTTATAACATTTGTAAAAGATTTTATATAATTTAAGAATATTATATATGGACATGTCAAAATCTCATACGAATTAATTTTGTGATATTAAATTGAAAATAAATTCATTTTCTAATATAATATTAAATTTATTGCAATAAAGTTTATATCATTCAACATGAGATTATAAATATTTAGTTTCGCATTTTCAAATATTAGTTATACTCAGCGATAATGTATGTTGACATTCTATATTAATTAAAATAAAAACAAATTATATCATATAAAAAAAGGAAACTTCGTCTTACCAAATTATTTTGTCGAATTCGTTAAGTCCTTAATCTAACTTATAATACGATATTATAACCTATTCTAATAAAAAATGTTGAGCCTACTCCATTAATATCGATTGGATCAATATTAGATTACTATTTCAAATATTTAATCTCATATTACATGTCAAATTTTCTATATAAAAAAATTACAATATATATATATATATATAGACCTTCTCTCTTTAAAAAGAAGAGGTTGTAGGATTCTATACAATTTTTTAAATTTTGTTGATGGAAGATGATTCTCTTTTATATATAAAAAAAAAGTTCTATATTCTTTTTTTATCATTACTCAAATAGGTGATATTGTGTTGGTGTCTTTTAATTAAATAAAGTTGTCATGATTTTCTAAGCTATCAAACTTTTAGAGATGGATGCCAAAAAGTTGAGGTGGTTGGTTATTTACGATTAAATAAACAATTTTAGATGATTAGATACGTGGCATATATTGCCTTTTTGTTTGATTTGGCTATTTATTCCATGATTATAGAATTGGTTTCCACAACATTTATTTTATACACTCAACTCGTTATTACTATTACTACATCTATACGCGTCTGGTCTCTAAAATAAGATTCCATATTTTAATTATGAGGATAGAAAAAATATAATAAAAAGGAAAATTTTATTAGTGACGACTTCTGAGTATTTTATTAAATTCATATTCTTTAAATAATATTAAATATCAGTTTTATGAAAGAAAAAAAAATTATTATGGATAAGAGTTCATCAGTTGAACTCGGTCCTAATTTTAGTAGATATAATCGTTATTGACAAAAATGAATAAATATTTATCATAAGTGTGATCAATAAAATTTGTTTATTAAGTAATTGCTTCATGCAATTAAATCAGTACATAATTATTTGAGTTTCTTTAAAAAATCATTGAAACAATTGAACTAATAGGGTTGACGAATTTAAGTTTTTTTTCTTCTCCCACGAAATAAGAATGTAAATTTTCATAAGAGAGGTTAAACATGTAATTCAATTTTAATAATTCTTTCCGTCTTTTTAAGTAAAATCGGAGTTTAACTTTTGTAAATGAAAAGCATCATTGAAAATGGTTAGTCAGCTAAATTTTAATAGTTAAAATTACAAAATTGAAGCAAAATTTATTAAATATGATATAAAATATGCAAAGTTTTATAATTTTAATAAATTTTCATTAGTAAATGAAAATTTATTCAAAATAATTAATATATTAAAAATATATTTGTAGTTTTTCTCAAATTTCATATTATTAAGTAATTAAAAAACATTATTAACATGGATTTTAAAGTATTAATTATAAAAATCAACGAAAAAACTCAGCAAACAATACATTTTACATGTGGTAAGAAAAATACAAAATTAAACGTGTTTTTCTTTAAGAAATCTTTATTTTTTTTTATTTTAAAATTTGAATTTATTCTTTTTAAGGTACATATAAGGAAAATATTTATTTATTTTTACTTTTAAAGAATTATAAAAACTTTATATATATATATATATATATATATATATATATATATATATAAAATTTTGAAAATGTTTTTTTTTGGTTAAAAAACAATATTAATAAAAGAAAAACAAAATTTTCTAGATGATACTTTATGTTTTGTTGGATAGGAGAAAAAAAAAGGAATTAGTTCAACGACAAAAAATCCTAAGTAAATAAAAATAATAAATTTTAAAATATTGGATTGAAGAAAACTAAGAAAATATATGGAGAGAGTTAAAGAAAACAATATAAATAAAAGAAAAATAATATAATAGTTTTATTATTATTTATAATTATTTATCCTCTCTTCCTCCCATTAAACAGTACCATTTTAATTATTTCCTTTCCCATCCTTATTTTCACAATCAAACATAATTGTTAGGGTAAAGAAAGTCAAAACTCAACCACAATAAACTAACAAAAAATACAGAAAAAATATATATATTTAAATACATTTCTAATTTCTTAAATATTAATATTTTTTTTTCATTTAAACTGAAAATTACCTTTTCAGTGAGTTACGGAGAAGTACCTTTTTATCTCACGTGGTGACTGACAACATCCACGTGAGTAACTATGCAATTAACTGTACGTGTCAAGAAAATAATTATGTAAACATTTACATTTTATTTATTTTTTAAATGACTTTTAAATTTTGAATCAAATTTTATTTTAGTCCGTCAAAATATAAAATTAATACTTTTAAGTACTTTAAATATAAAAATACCTTTTAGTTCTCTAAATTATCTAGTCTTCAAATTTAAGAATAGAGCTATTTTGAGATTAAAGTATAATGGTTGTGATCATAATGTATGAATACATTTTTTTTTTTGTTTTATTAAAATTTTTGGAGTTTAAAATTAAGAATAAATTTATCATAAAAATAATGATAAATTTCTCAACCATTAACACTTATAATGTATTTTTTAATTTATAATTATATCAAATCAAATTAAAATTATACAGCGCAATTTCAGAATATAAAATATAAACTTATTAAATAAAGAGAAAATATTCTCATTGTGATAGGAAGATATTCGTTGAGCAAAACTTTTTGTTGAGCAAATTTTTTCATAAATTTACAATTTTTTCTATTTTGGACTTTTTCTTAACAAAAACATTTAATATGATTGACTGAAATTCACCAAGAGTTACCTAATTCCTCTTAGGTAGATTTTTGTGGAAAAAAATATACATGTATCACCGTACACATAAAACTTATAATTTGGCAAAGATCAATCATTCCTTTATTCCGTTCTATTTCACATTATAATACTAAAAAAATAGCATTATTTCATATCAAGCTAAAAATAATACAACTTGCACTAAAAGTCAATATTCATACATCATTTTAAAATATAACATTGAAGTTAAAATCATAATCCTAAATCCTAGATGAACCGAGAAAACTATTATATTAGTAAGATAAAATATAATATATTATTACAAACATAGATTTAGGTACATTTTACACAGATACAACTCATATTCCTCCAAACAAAATACATTAAAATCAATATAGTATTCATATTCCTCTAAACAAAATACATTAAAATCAATATATTATTTAAAATTTGTTAATTTTCCATTACCAAATATAATTATAATAGTAAGTAAATATACAATTAATAAAGAGTTATCTATTATGAACAAATATAATATCATCGTACGTATGAATGTAAATGAACTCATATTTGTTTACACTATGACTAAATATAAAAAGTTCTTCAAAAGACTATAAAATCGTGATATATAAATTTTATTAGAGTCTAACAATCATGAATCTATCATATAGAACACTGAATTAGAGGTGCTTGCGTATAACTTGTGTAGAAATTGGAAGGGTGAAGGTCAAGGTAAGGTGCGGTGGCTGGTGGGTCGCATTTTGTGACGGTCGGCATTCTTGGCGGCGGCGATAGACAATTGCAAGTGCGGCGTCGATAGACGATTGCGAGTGCAACGGCACGACGAAGAAATAGTGGAACAGGACATTTCATAATTGTGCTACGGTGTAACACAGTTGTGGAATAGGTCATTCCGCAACTATGCTACGGATCTGTAACACAACGTACCACAGTTGCGGAATGTCCTGTTCCGCAACTTTGTGGAACAGAGCATTTCATAACTATGCTACGGATTCGTAGCACAGTGTAACACAGTTGCAAAATGCTTTGTTCTGCAACTCATTTCGTAGGAAATATCAGTTGCAGAACAGAGCATTTGGATCCGTAGCACAGTTGCGGAATGCTCCGTTTCGCAACTTGTATTTCCTGCAAAATGAGTTGCGAAATATTTTGTTCCGCAACCCATTTCGTATATAACGCAATACACCCCCAAATCACAAACCACATTAAATCTCTTCAAATACTCTACAAATCCAAAAATACATCATACAAACCTTAAATAATCCTAAAATACGTTGTTATTGAAGGTTCACGGAATGAAAATGGCCAACAAATCGAACCACAAAATGACAGTTGTGCCTTTGGAGGTGGCGTTGTAGAGCTGAAATGAAGAGAGCTTTGTGGAAAAGGGAATACAAGGGTTTTAGGGTAAAAGGGTATTTGGGTTTTCATAATAATATTTTAAGGGTATTTTGGTTCGAAATGAAAAATTTGGAGGTGCCCCAAGAAGTGTTTGGAGGTGCAAGAAGAAGTAGTATTTCGTGTGTCCATGACACATGACAGACCCAATATAATGCATCATTGTAATTAAGATAAAAGGTTAATCCTAAGTGTGTGCAACTGTGTGTGCAACGGTAAAAGCATCATTGGTGTGTAGAGAAGTGTGTGAACAACTGCTTTGAAGAAAAGAGAAGGAGAGGCAAATACAGTTCGCACTGTGTTTATTGGTTTGAAGATCCAATTATGACACCTTGTCTGATCGAGTTGCAATTTTTATTGAAGATTTCTCACTCATATTTCTTCAATCTGGACGGTGAGATTGTCTACTTGAGGTCTGTAGAAGCGTAAGAAATTTTGTGAATAGTTGTTGTCCACAGGAAGTTCCTGTTACTGTCAATCTTGGTTGCTTCGAAAATCCAACGGTGAAATATTCTCCAATTGCTCTGAAATTTTTACTAGAGTTTATCACTCACATTAAGTGGTTTTGGACGGACGGATTTGAGATCGGAGCTGTAGTTTGTTTCCATAAAATTCGTGAACGTTGTCTATTGTTTTGGTGACGAGATTTTTGAACTCTTCCTTATTAATTTCAATTTGTTGATATTTTTGGGCCATTGTTGGTGACCGTTTAAAGAGTTGTATAGATATGCTCTGTGATTATTTTTTGTGAAACTCATTGTATCTTTGTTTTGGTATTAGTAGAGTATTTACCGTCCCGTGAGTTGAGTTTTTTGATCTCTATTGAGAGGTTTTCCCATGTTAATTATTGGTGTTGATTTATTTTTCTGTTCTCGACTGCATATTGGTTTGTTTAGATTGATTGATAGAGTGTTTTCATATTATTATGATAAAAGTGAATCTTATTGCTTCCACTCTGTGACTCAATTGTTAGGTACCCAAGTGTGAGTCTAAGTCCCACATTGAGTAGGAATGAAAAAGTTGAGCAACATATAAGAAAGAAGAAGACCCACAAATCTAATGCCTTAAGGTTTTGGGTTGAAGGTGGTGTCATTCCCTTGTATGTTTGGCCCGATTCTCATTCTTGTTTGTTAATCCGGTGTTTCTCCCTTTGAATTCTTTCAGCAAGTGGTATCAGAGTAGATGGTTTGTGTAACTAGCTTAGGCGAGTACAGTTTCATCCTTGTATCGAAAGTCTTTCTGGCGGAAGTTTCAAGCAAGTGTGACTCGTTTAAGTGTATAAACGGTAGTACAATTGAGGATCTTTTGTGAGTGGGGTACCCTTCGAATTCTCTCAACAAGTGGTATCAGAGCCAATAGTTTGTATAACAGGCTTTGTGAGTGGGGTACTGTTCGAATTCTCCCAACAAGTGATATCAAAGCCGATAGTTTGTGTAACTGGCTCAGACGAATACAGTTTGATCCCTGTGTAACAAGTGAGGATCCTTTGTGAGTGGGATACTTGTATTTGAAAATGCTTTAGCTCGAGGAAGAGTGTATTAATATGTGAAAGAGGGACTCTCACTTGAGGGGAAATTTCTTAGGTATCAAAGTGTGAGTATAAGTCTCACATTGAATATGAATGAGAAAGTTAAGTAACATATAAAAAAAGACCCACAAACCTAATGCCTTAAAGTTTTGGGTTGAACTCATTCCCTTATGTATTTGGCTCAATTTTCTTTCTTGTTTGTCTCTACAGTGTTTCTCCCTTCTAATTCTTCCATATTAAAATAACAAGAATCATATACTATCAAGCCAAATATACATGTGTTATCAAATTAAACACAAAAAATTTATAACTTCTCACCACCCGAAGTCATTTCTATGTAACTAAATAATAGAAAAATTATAATATCTTTATTAATATAAAGTTGCGTGTTTATCACCATTACTCAAAAATGATACCACTCTAAATATTTTTACATTATTTATGAATTCATGCAAATCACTCAATAAGTTTCACTTATTCAAAGTGAAATTTTATATACATATATACCCAATTTATATACATGAATCAAAAAAAAAAAAAAA
>Ga0209700_107778_pt1 | contig 14648 bp, 9 predicted proteins | sample SiratroredBW_FD_187528 | JGI IMG/M metagenome (GOLD analysis project Ga0209700, IMG submission 187528) | Root nodule microbial communities of legume samples collected from California, USA - Siratro red BW (SPAdes) (version 2) | ecosystem: Host-associated > Plants > Roots > Nodule | place: USA... | reverse complement strand
ATTATAATAATAATACTAAAATAATAATAATGATGATATTAATAATAGTATTAATAATATTAATATTACTCTTATTAATAACTTTAATATTAATATTAAAATAATAATAGTATTAATGATATTAATAATTATATTATTATTATTCATGTTAATAAATAGTAATAATATTAACATTAATAATAATATGATAATAATAATAATAATCAAACTAATAAAAATAACATTAAATATAATATTAATAATACTATTAATTATATAATTTAATAATATAATAATATTTTTACTAATTTTAATAATATTATATTTAATCTTAAAAACCCCAAGATAAGTTTAAATCTTAAAAGGGATATACTAATCTTAAAAACCTTAAACGGAAAAATAAAAATACTTTATTTATTGAGAGATAATAATTTGTATGAGTTGAAATTTGAATAATTAATTTTTTATTTAGTAATTTTTAATTTAATGAATAAAATATTCAAATTTCGGTCATTTAAAATACTTTTACTCTTAGATAAATTAACTCAATTTATGATTATATTTATTTATAATTATAAATATAAATGTGGATGAAAATAATTTTCACCCCATTCCTAGAGAACTGGGATAATTTGTAATTTTCAAATTTGTCTTTATTCTTACTCTTTATTCTTACTCTGATAGAGGATGTGAACATCTTTCCAAACATTGTTTTGACTTATTCCAAGATTCCTTCATCAAATACGGATTGTCTTTTAATTATTAACCTGCAAGGTTGTAAGGGTACATAGTACCTTGTCTCTCCTCACACCTGCACAATTCACGTGTAAGAAAGATCCTCTGCACATTTTCTTAAACTCGTGAAATTGAACACTTTTCAATTATTTTGAATGGAAGATAATATATGAAGAAAACAGTTTCCACTAGTAACTATATACAATAGAGAACTTTTATATATTTAAAATTCCTACCATCCAACGTCAAGATATTCAGTGTTAAGATTATTGGCTTTTGAGAACACTTGATAAAATTATCTACGAATTCAAAACAACTAAAAAATTATATGATTTTTTTTTTTTATAAAAGACTCAATGATCATATTTATTAACAACTTATCCTGGAGTAATGAGATAGACCAAAAAAAATATATAAATATAATTAATTTTTTAAAAAGTATTCACTCAATTTTTTTTTTTAATTTTATAATTTTTATTAATTTAAACATTGAAATTTTCTGTAGGTAGATATTAATTTAATATTTTTTTAATAAACTCGACTACTATCTTTTGAAAGATTAAGTTTACCTAGAGTTCAATTTCTTTAAATTTTTCTCAAATCTACTTTAGACAGTTCTTGTGAATTCCAATAAAAACAAAATTTAAATACATATATGTAGAAACTATTTAGATACAATCTTCAAAAATATAAATAACTAACGTGTTATATCATTTTTAATTCTATTTTTTTTTTTGTTTTTGCTAAAAATCTGAATAAAAAATTATAAAATTATGTTATGTAATATCTCTAAAATTTGATATTTCTAATTAAATCTTTTAAGACTATATCTTATATATATATATAAAATGTCTAAAACATATATTCATATTTATAAGAATATAAACTTCTTTATAAGAGTTTTACAATATAAATATAAAATAAAAATAAAAATAAAATTTAAAAAAAATAAATATATTTTTCATTATTTTATTAGAAATTCCAACACTAAATTTTCTGTTTTTGTGTAACACACGACCATTTCAAGAAAACACACGCCACACAAACAAAATAATAAGTAAGAGATTTTAAAATGTAAGAGTTATTGTGTTGAAAGTGCAAGTGCGAAATCGTGAATTTTTTTTTTTTTAGAAAGCAAATTCTGGAAAGCTTACAGAATTCTGTTTTTGAAAAACATTTAAAGGTTGCATTACATAAAACCAAATCCGGAATATGTTTCCAACTTGAGGTTTTGGAACATGTTTCCAGAAAATAATTTTATTTTTTCCGAAAATATGTTTTAAAAATCTCATTTTAAAACTTAATTCCAGGACTTAATTTCTCAAAATATATTCCAAATTTTTTATTCCAAACTTATTTCTGGAAATATGCTTCCAAACCTTATTTTAGAACTTATTTTCAGAACACGATTTTCGGAACACTTCTATCTTACTCGACCCAAACCTAACAAAAAATAACCATCAAATTTTACCCGCACTACCAAATGTTCTCACTATATCATGAAGCCACTGTACCTCTTCTTTTCAAATAAAATGAGAAAGGGCAGGATTGGTATTTTAAAAAATTGATAGGGTGTAGGAAGCAATTGTCCCTATGCATTTGCCATTCTTAAAAGCTTGTTATTGTTAACCCTCCTTAAAAGGTAAAAATAATGTATAAAAGTTACTACCGAGGGCGAGATTATAGTTAAGTTTTACTAAATTATACACACATCTTTCTTTAAAATAAATATATTTTTAAGTTCATAATAAAATAAATACCTTTTATGAACTGTATTCTTACTATTTAATTTATTTACATCTAAATATTTATGTGATGTAGACAAAAAATATGAAACCTCATTATTATTTTAACAGGATCAAGACTATTTAATATATTTCTTAATTAGAAAAAACTTTAAACGACAAAAAGAAAAAAGAATCCTTAAGAGTAATAAGTTGAAACTTGATGCATTATGCTTTGTATTCATAATTCAATATTAATAGTATGAAAGGTATCCAAATTTAATTATTATAACTATATAAAAAGCCAAAAAAGGGAATGCTGGCATGGATTGTGAAATTAAGATTCTATTACTCCATGTGAGTTACTATAAAAAAAATGTTTGGTAGAACTAAGAGGAAAAAAATCATTAATACTGAAGAAAAAATAAATTTATAAAAATGATGATTATCCGGAAGAAGAGTATAGCCATTTTGAGGAGAGAAAGGATGAATTATTATTTATTTTTTTAGTTTTATAAATGTCTTGGTAATGAATTTCCATTTTTTGGTTGAAGTTTGAAGAGAGTTTATTTATAAGTAAGCACAACATTAATTGTCTTAAATATTTTTATTCATTTCAATTTTTTTATCAAATTATGTAACATTTTAAATACTTATTTTTTTTCATATATTTATATTCTATAATTATTGTTCTCAAATCAAATTTAATTTTTTTATTAAATGCTCTGTATATTTTTAAGGTGAAATTGTAATTGTAATTAAAAAAGATGGTTAAAAAACTTGTGTATTAGTTTTCTTGAATAAAATAATAAATAAAAAATGGTAAGGAAAGAAACCCTAATCGAAAGCCCTATCATTCGCAGATGTACTTTTGAAATGATGTGGCCATAAATAAAACACGTGGAGATCGTGGCATGTACTGAATCACGGGCAGCCGAAAGCACATTACCAAATGAGATGAACATTATTGACAAAAACCCTAACCCTAATCTTATTTTTCTTATCCAAAAAAGCAGATTCTCTTTTACTTTCTGTTGGACCTGACAGGGATTTTATTTTATTTATGTTCATTAAATATTCTTTTTACTCTCTCGTAATTATAAAAATATATTTGTTAATTGGTGCTGTCCATCTGTGACTTCAGAATATGTTAATTTTAATATATTAAAAAAATATTTTTAGTCAATCTTTACTTTACAGACACTATGGATAATCCGATGATAACGTCAAACTAAATTCCATTTAAAAAGTAAGGCTTGAAAAATAAATATGATTAGTAAGTGTTTTTAGTAAAAAGTATTCTTGATGAAGTAAATAACTATTGTATATTTATATTAAAAAATTCTATGCTTAATAAAAATATCCTATAATTACAAATGAGTCCTTTTCATTTTTCAATGTTGAGAGAGAATTTTAGTTTATTAACTTTTTCATTGCTGTTAAAACTGAATTTACATGCTTAATATTAAAAAATTCTTTAATTACGAATGTGGTGTTTCGATTTAATGTTGAGAAAGGTTTATATTATTTATTCTTTTAACAGGTGTTAACTTTAAAATTGAAAGTGATATGACGTAGTAATGAAACAGATCGTTTAATTTTTTTACTGTCTTGAGTTTATCTATTAGTGGTATATGTTGATTATATTATTCTTAGAAATAGTGATAAGCATGACATCTCTCTAATAAAACAATATGTTTATTATTACTTTCAAACAAAAGATCTTGGCAAACTTAGATATTTAACAATGGTATTGTTATCTTTCAAAAAAAAATATGCATTGGACATTTTGGAGAAAACTGAATTAGTGAATTCAAAATTTATTGATACACTTATGGATCCTAATGTCAAACTTCTACCTAGTCAAAGAGAGCCTCTTTCAAATCCTGGAAAATATCGAAGATTAGTTGAAAAATTGAATTATCTTACTCTTACTCGTTCCGATGTTTCATTTGCAGTCAGTGTAGTGAGTCAATTTATTAATTTCAGGTGTGTTGATCACTGGAATGCAATCATTATTGTATTGAAGTATATTAAAGGTTCTCCTGAAAAAGGCTTACTATATGATCATAATAACCATAATAAAGTTATATGTTATTCAGATGTTGATTGGACGAATGCAATGATAATTTGATTTCTCGAGAAAGTAAAAAACATGTTGTGGCAAGATCTAGTGTTGAAGTAGAATATAGAGTTATGACCTCAAATGACAATTTGGCTTATTTGGCTTAAACATTTACTTAAAAATTACAATTTGGAGAGGTCACTCAAATGACACTCATATATGATAATCAAATTGTTCTTCATATTAGCTTGAATCCCGTCTTTCATGAAAGGACCGAACATATTGAGATTATTGTCATTTCTTTAAAGAGAGTAAGTTATATATAAAGACATCAAGACGAAATTTATTAATTCGAATTATCGGTTAACTAATATTTTTACTAAATCTTTACGGGACCTATAATTGATTATATTTGTAACAAGCTTGGTACTTATAATTTATATACATAAGCTTAAGAGAGAGTGTTGAATATAATGCGCTTAGCGTATATTTTCTATTAGTTTGTTATTATTTTTTTCTATAAATAACTAATCCCTATATGTATTTTACACAAGACAGATTAATTTATAATTATTTTTTTTAACAAGTATTAATATTTAACAACACAATTAATAAATATAATTAAAAATTTTAAAAAATAGTTATTTTATAAAGATAGAACAATTTTATTATTATACTAAAAATAGAAATAAATAATATATCTATAACAATATGTAATAAGATTTTTCCTCCTAATACACACAAACTATTATTATTTTTATTTTACCTCTCATAATATTTTTAAGTTATAATATAAAATTCACAATGAAAAGTATACAAACTAAAAAAGTGGAGAAAAAACAGATAACAACCCCTAAAATAGTAGAAAGATATGTCTATGTAAATGTAAATTAAAAAAAAATAACTGCTCATATTTGATTTTATATAATTAAACTTGTTATTATAATATATATTATCAATTTTCAAATAAAATACCCATATAAAAAACTAACTGCTCATATTTGATTTTATATAATTAAACTTGTTATTATAATATATATTATCAATTTTCAAATAAAATACCCATATAAAAAAGTAACTGCTCATATTTGATTTTATATAATTAAACTTGTTATTATAATATATATTATCAATTTTCAAATAAAATAACCATATATTTTTTCATTCTTGCATTTACAAAATTATTTATTTTATTTTAATATAATAGAAATCCATACCTATAGTTACAAATTCCAAAGATTAGGTTTCCTCATCTATTTAAAAAAGCACAACTTTTAAAATTTAACTCCCATAAAATACGAATTATCTATACTATTATAAACGAATAGAGGCTGAAACTCTCATTGCCCCCACACTTTCTTAATTATATTTGATTTAATATTAATATTGATTTGAAGCAATTTTTTTTTTCTTGTTTGAATATGCATCAATTCTCTTTCATAGTTTCTTTTCTAACTAGACACCCCTATCAATCTACTGTACATTATCTTTTGTTTCTTTAAATAAGTATAATTTCTTAATCATGTATCTCATTCACACTGTCATATATTTTATTTTTATTTATAGATCAAATATATCTCTCTCCATTTACAAACCTTATCTTTTATCTCCAAATCAAATTATAACAATCTCCTAAAAAATTTACCAGTAATTGAAATAAAATAATCCATAAGTTTATTTAGTTTAATTAGAAACAGGGCATAAGAGAGAGAAGGAACAAGATCGGTTGAAGATTAGGTTTCCATCTAACATTAAAAAAAAAACATCACTTTTTTATTTTTTTCATTTATTTCCAAAGTTACCATTTTTTTTTTTTATCATTTATCTCCATAACACTATATAAGGAGTATAAGAGGGCAACACGAGAGCGTGCCTTCCCTACTCACTTCAGAGAAGAACATGGCTGCGGAGAACAACGTCGTTCAGTTTTCAGACTTACCCGTCAAGAGACCCAGAGAAGAAGGCCAAGACGGCGGAGAAAATGGCGTCTCCGCCACCCTTTCAACGCTCCCCAATCACTCTCAACACCCTGGTATCTCTGCGGTTATGCCCGGTTGGTTCTCTGAAATCAGCCCAATGTGGCCTGGTTAGTAAAAACCCTCTCTTTTCCTTACCCCCTTTTCTCTAAACCTTCAATTTCAAGACTTTTCATCAACCCTCTGTTTAATTGCTTACTGGGTATGAAGTGTTTGTTTTTGTGGAATCGTTGTTTCAATCTTTACGTGTTGGTTGTCGTATAGCGGACTATGAAGTGTTTTCAAATCTGTGTCCTTTAATTTTTTATTTTTTTTTGTTTTCCGGGTTTGGTTTTATTGGGTAGATTCTAGACTATGTTTAGTTTTTCAGTTTTTTTTTTTTTTTTTTTTTTTTTCTGATTTTATGAAGAGGGAGATTATGCTTTTAAATCAATGAGAAGTGCGTACATCTTTGTTAAAGGATGCTTATGATGTCAGTAACAGAACCGCATCTTCTAGTTTTTGTTGTTGTGAATGTTTGTGTTGGTGTTTTGTAATAACACACGAGAGATGGAATCTGATTTTAATTTGCAGGGGAGGCGCATTCTTTGAAGGTGGAAAAGATTTTTTTTGAAGGGAAGTCTGACTATCAGAATGTCATGGTCTTCCAGGTAAACATGTTCTTTCACTTAAATTTGATAATTTTATTATGTTTGCCCCCTTTTTATTCGTCTTGGTTTTATTTAATGATGTATTCTATGATTTTTTTTTTTTTTTTGGCAGTCTTCAACTTATGGCAAGGTCCTTGTTCTGGATGGGGTCATTCAGCTTACAGAGAGGGATGAGTGTGCCTACCAAGAGATGATAACACATCTTCCTCTTTGCTCTATTCCAAACCCCAGAAAGGTAATCTAGAGTATGACTAGTTTCATCATTTTTGACAAAATATTTTCAGGATAATTGTTTAGTTATTGTATTTAGACGTTTGGAGAGTGTGGAGGGTGAGGGTTTGTCAGAAGAATTTGTGAAGAAATGTTCATATTGATTTGTATACTCAGATTGTTGATGTGTCCATCATCAATATTAGTTTGTGTGCAGTCTTTTTATGTATTTGGTTGTTGAGTTTACATTTTAAGTACAGAAGGGCATCTATTGATGAGAGTAGAAAGAATCATACTGGTGGAGTAAGGCATTTGAGATTTGTCTTGAACCATGAGAATGGAGTGTTCCAAACTACAAGCAATAATCTTTTTTTGGAATATATTAGCCCGTTTGGATAACATTCTGTGTAATGTATGTATGGAATTAATTGTTCTTTTCCTTGCTCCTTTTCTTCTGTTAGGTTTTGGTTATTGGAGGAGGAGATGGTGGAGTCCTGCGTGAAGTAGCACGCTATTCCTCAGTAGAGAAGATAGACATTTGCGAAATAGACAAGATGGTTGTTGAGGTAAGTAATAGCCATAAAACTATTATTTCCAATCTCTAATCAAAGCAAACTATTTTTAGTAACAGACCACTATCTTGCATATAACTTGTTTCTCTTGCTCTTTAACTTAAGTATATTGCCATAAAGAATAATCTTCTTATGCTAAATGTGTAATAACCTCCTTTATAGCACTATGAGTGCAATATCAAAATTGAAATTGTTACAATTTGCAGGTCTCCAAACAATTTTTTCCAGATGTATCTGTAGGTTTTGAGGATCCACGCGTGACACTTCATATTGGTGATGGTATGATTAGCTACTCTCCATATTTTATTATGTTCCTGAACTACTGTTGAAGATAACTTTTCTCACGGTGGTTTGTCTCTCTATGATCTAGGAGTTGCATTTTTGAAGGCTGCTGAAGAAGGAACCTATGATGCAGTTATAGTGGATTCATCCGACCCTATTGGTAGGCTTCACTGTAATTCCTTTTGTTTGAATTTTTCTGGTCTTTTACACTTAATGTAACATGTTTCTAATTGAGATTATATTTGATATCTTTAAGGTCCTGCTCAAGAACTGTTTGAAAAGCCTTTTTTCGCATCGGTTGCAAGGGCTCTTCGTCCAGGAGGAGTTGTGTGTACTCAAGCAGAAAGTATATGGCTTCATATGGATATCATTGAGGGCATTGTTGCTAATTGTCGCCATATCTTCAAAGGTTCTGTCAACTATGCATGGACCACGGTTCCTACATACCCAAGGTATGCATGCTGCTTCAAAATTTGTTATCCATTTTCCCATTTGCATGGTAGTCTTCAAACAAACATACCCTTATGACTGTCCTTACTTATGCTGCTTTGATTTTCTCCATTTCAGTGGGATGATTGGTTTTATGCTTTGTTCCACTGAGGGTCCTACTGTGGACTTCAAGAATCCAGTGTATTCTATAGATGAGGATGGTAAACAGTCAACTAGACCATTGAAATTTTACAACTCTGAGGTTTGCTGCTCAAACCATGATCTTTTTTCTTCCCTTTCACTTCAACTATTAATTGTTTCCTCATTTTCTTACTGAACTGTTATATTTGTCTATGTTTTTTTACTACAGATTCATTCTGCGGCTTTCTGTTTGCCATCTTTTGCCAAAAGGGCTATTGGTTCTAAAGCAAATTGAGAACATTTTTCATGGGATTGAAGGAACAAATGTTGCTGTAGCGTTCATGGTTTTACTGGATTGGTCAATCTGTCAATGAAGCGTGGAATAAGTTAAGAGCTTGTAGGTGATAACATTGAAAGAGCAACTTTTAGTTCATGAAAAGAGTTGGTAGATGAATTACGGATTCAGTTTCTAGTAATTTACGTTGTTGACAGTTTAGAACTCGGTATGTTTGCGTATGTTTCTTTTAGTAGTAGCATTTAGTTTGGTTAAATTACGCATCATAATTTTTTGATTTATGTTTTTATATAATTAGAATTTATAATAAGAGTATCTTTCAATATGCAGTTTATTATAATCATAGACATTTTTTTAATAATAGTAAATATCAATTTAGAGAATAATAACGAGACATGAGAAAAGATAAATGATGATTAAACAATCATTTTAGGGCGTTATAAAGAAATGCGAGATTGTGAGTGCTTGTATGTTTGGAGACAGCGTGAAATGGAAGAATAGTGTTGTATTTGTTCATCAGGGTTCAAATTGATGTTTGTTTTTTATTTGAATATGGTTAGTTTGAGTTAGTGAGACTCTAAATTAATTTTGACCCCGATTTTTTTTTTTTCAAAACCAAATTTAAGTCCAAAATATTTTAAAATTATTATATGATTTTTTAGAATAAATTCTAGAATAAAAATATATTTGAATATGTCATATTTCCTAAGATGTGTAAGTAATTAATAAAAATAGATTAATGTTTTATATTTGATTTATATTTTTATTATAACTAAGTATTTTCACACACTCTAAATGTAAGTGCACATCAGTTTCCAATAAAAATAAATAGTTTATTCCTAGTGTTGAAATATGACTCGGTTGCACATAAATTGGATTTTTTAAAAATCTAAAATAAATCTGAATAATGGATTTAAAATTCAATTCAATTCTATATTTTTTTATATAAAAAACCATTTTTAATATGTATGGATTGAAATTCCATATAATAGAATTAAATTAAAATTAATATCTACATTTATTTCGATTACTATAAATTAATTTGATATCAATTTTAAGAATTATTTTAGATATAAAATAATTTTAAATGAGTGTATATATTTAAAAAATATTTTTAGAATATAAATTTTGTTAGAATATTTCATATTTTATTAAGTGTAATTAATCAATAATTTAAAATATAAATAAGGTTTTGATACTTGATATTCTTTTTATGAATAAATAACATTATTTTTGAAATAGTAAGTGCGTGTATATATTTGTGTGTGAATGTATGTATGTATTTGCAAGCATGTGAGTGTGTATGTTTTTATGGCACGATGATTTTGTTAAGATATCATTGCTGATGAGTTAGGAATTATTTGAAATGTTTATGCATAAGTGTAAAGTGAGAGTTGAACTAAACTTTGTGTTCAATCATGAAAAATACTTCATTAGAAACGAGGTTGGATTGTTGAAAAATAAGGGCAAAGAGTTTTACGTGTGGAAAAGTTTGGATGGAAACTATATTAATATTGAGATCTAAAACTTCATTTGTGTATAAGTATTACAAGGAGGTAGGTATTTTGTTGTCTTAAGAAATTTGATGAAAGAAAGGCTACACCAAATTTTTAGTGATATTAGGTTTCTATTGATTGTTATTTATTAGCTTAGTAATTTGATGAAATAAAGACTACACCAAATTTTTAATGATATTAGGTTTCTATTGATTGTTATTTATTACTTAGTAAATGAAATTGAGGTGTATTTTGATCATAAACTTGATCTTTAGAAACCTAATCTTATATTAGATCTAATACTTAAAGATGAAGATGAGAAAAACAAACTAAAAAAGAAGAAAGTGTAAAAAAAAATATGTAACATATAGGATGGATAATAGGATGAAGTTGATGGGAAACAATCCAATCCTAAAAAGTTTGTTGATATAGATTCCTATAAAAGTTTGTTGATATAGATAATGTTAAAGATATTGTATAAATCATGTCTCTTAGTTATGAAGATGATAATACAAAGAAGGAATTTGAGTCACATATGATAAATGAAAAAGAAATGTACTCAACTTGGCCTAATATAGAATCAATTTTACTCTATTCAATATGTACTTGACACAATTTTATTTAATGTGGGTATGACTTTATTGGATCATTGTGCACCCAACCCGACTCAGCCTGATGTAGACCAATCTTGACTCGACTCAAGGTTGGTCTGACTCGACTTGACCCATCTGAAATGACTCTACTTATGATAGGTTTAACTTGACTTGACTTGATGTGAACTTAATTTGAACCTAACTTAACTTTACGAAGATTTATCGATAAACTCTTTAAAGTTAATAATATTATATTCATATATATTATCATAAAATAAATATGATTAATTAATTATATGATATAATATACTAAAGTTAACAAAATATAAACTATTATTATAAAATAATAATAATAAAGTATTAATAAAAATTAAAATGATAATAAATTTAAAAAATAATAATAATAACATTATAATTAATTATTTAATTAAAATTAATTTATAATTATCTTAAAATTTTATCAATTAAATATGTTTATTATCACATCACTCATAACCATTCATAAATTTTTCTTTTATTTCTTATTATGTTTTCTTTAATTCAAACAATTTAACTTTTTATATATTTTTATTTTAAATTCATTTTAGAATTCAAACAAAGCGTAAATCTTTTAAGAATTAAAATAAGTGTTTACTCAATTGAAATAAGTACACATAAAGATAAATTATGAATAATTTATATAAAGGAATACTTTTACAAAACATACATTTGAACGAAAGATGAAAAATAACATTAAATACAAGTGAATGAATTGGAAAAGTGATTGATAAAAAACATTTACTTTTAGTTTAACTCTCAAAAATACTTTGACAAAAAAAAAATAATTTATTGAATTTATATTTCTCTGCATAATTTTAATATTAATAATTCTAATGAAAAATTCTCCACTTTACATCCCAAATAATACAAATATTTACCAATTTAATTTAAACATTAATATCTAATACTAATAATTACCTTTAATTATATATTATAGAAGATGACAAAAGATAAATAAGAGTAATATAATATAAATAATTCATTATGATTTAATATATATCTTTCACCGTTTAATTTATCAATTTAAAGAAATTCCCAATATAAATTTAAACATTTGATTTTAAACATCATTACGCTTGGTTTCTAAAACTATAAATCAAATGAATGAGAGTCATTTAGTAACAAATTAAATTTGTCAATATTTAGATTATAATATAAAAGGAAAAACTTTAAATATATTTGATTCCTAAATAGAGAGATACGAAATACAGAATTATAATGGCTAAAATACATTTTTACAAAATTGTAAAATCACCTTAAATTTAAAATCTTAAACAATAAATTTATATATATATTGCTCATTTTGTTTAATATAGGACTTTTAATTCACATGGCTTCAACAATCTTACAGAATCTTCTATATTTGTGTAGTCCCCTCCAGTAAAAATATTTTTAATTAGAATTACCTTTATTTATAATAACTGGATACTTTTAACTGAAATTTTATTAAAAAGATTTTCGATCATAAAATTCTTCATATATTCCATATCTTATTCATCCGAACTATCATCAAAGTAAATCAACAATTTAGATATTACTGGTTGGATTGTTTTGCAGAAAGACACTAAAAATATTGACTATTCAGTACCAATTAACTATGAGTAATCCTATACAATATGATAAAATTTTTAATTCAAAATCTTTGTGGTGTATCTGACATGTAATATTTCTCAACCAATTAGTTTGATGTGCCATGATTTAACCTAAATAGAGCCAATAATATGTTATCACAGAAAGGCCTGTTACCATATTTCTTTGGTTATAGAAGTTTGTGTCAATTTGTTGCTACCTCTTTACACCCTGAAAATACTCCAACTATCAATTACCTAAGTTCTTGCTTTCTAAAAACTTACTTTTCACTTGTCTTATTATGCAAATGATCAAATTGGTACCAATAAAATGGGTTTCACCTTTAACTAAGCATGATATCACTTTTTGAGAGTAAAGAATCATTTGTATTAGTATCTTTTTTGCGATCACCAAAACAAATTATTATTTTTGGCAAAAAGTGCAAGGTGAGATCTTGGTTGGTGTGTTGTGCAGTACAAATAAATCTTTTTTCATCACCTTCATGGCTTCGAAGTATGAGCACTGCAGTTGATTGGCATAATAATTATTGAAATAATTTGAAGTTTCCTTCATAGCTCCTCCTGAACATGTCCTTTGCTTCCTCACTCATGATTACTCCATTTGCAACATTCTAGTTAAGAATTGTGTTGTGATTCCCACACTAATATGTTAATGATTTTGTGACACAGTACAAGGATAAGCACCTATAAATAAAGGACATAGGTAAAAGTGAAAAACTATTATGACAAGGTTATGTCCTTATATAGTAGTAATCAAGTCACCAAATTTTAAACAGATACTAAAAGTAGTGCATCAAATGATTGACTACTTCATACATTCTACTCAATCTTCTTCCACTACACCCATATTTTCTTTTTCAAAAAATCTTGTGATTTGAGTAGTAATATTAATGTATATTAAATAAAGTAATGATAAGTAATTAAGTTTAAAAGCTTGTAATTTAAAAATTTAATATGAAATTGAAGTATTAAACCCTAAAACCTAAATTAAAGTACTTAACATTTTCCTGAATTACTCGTCCTCAAAATCCATAATCCATATTCTTTGATGATCGGTTTTCGAGGTCCACATGATTGATTTCCATGAAATTGGAATTGCGTATACATTCCAGTCAATGGGTCAGGCCCAAGAGACAAAAAAAGGAAAATTACTCTATGCACCTCCAGTTTTCAACATATCCCCATAATTGGTGAGATGACGGAATTGCCCCGTCCTCTTCTCGCTGACTGTACTTCCAATCATTACCACTGCAGAAGAAGAAAAAGAGAAGAACCGCAAAAAAAATCTTGTTATGAAAAGATTGTTCTGAAAATATATTCTTTGAATGATTTTTTTTTCTGGTTCAGAAAACTTATTCTGAAATTTATTCTAAAAATATTTTTCTGAAAATTTTATCCTATTATAAAAAATATATTTTATAATTTATTTATAAATTTAAAAAATGTATTATAATTTAAAAAAAAAAGGTAATTCGAAAAGTCACTTTAAAAGAAGTTAAAATATCATTTTGAAAATAATAGGGTGCAGATTGAAATTGAGGGGGTGTGAGAAGCAATTATCCAAAAAAGATAATACACCTTAATGTTCTGAAATATTTTGAAATATATTTCATATGTTTCAGAAATTTTTCAAAAATCTTTTCTATTCTGAAAAATGTATTTTATAAGTTTCAAAAAATGTGTTGTAGAAAAATAGAAGCCACTTTAAAAAAAAAAGTAAAATAGCTATTTTTAAATTGTAGGGTGCAGTTTAAAATTGAGGAGGTGTGAGAAGCAATTGTCCAAAAAACAATACAGCTTAATGGTCTGAAATGTTCTCCGGTCCCCCTCTTTGTGTTATTTCACTAATATATGAAAACAGTATAATAAGCTT
>Ga0209700_107775_pt1 | contig 14656 bp, 7 predicted proteins | sample SiratroredBW_FD_187528 | JGI IMG/M metagenome (GOLD analysis project Ga0209700, IMG submission 187528) | Root nodule microbial communities of legume samples collected from California, USA - Siratro red BW (SPAdes) (version 2) | ecosystem: Host-associated > Plants > Roots > Nodule | place: USA... | reverse complement strand
AATGAGTACTGCAAGATGCGTTTTCTCCCTTCCTTCCACCATTATTCTCTCCTGGTAAACTTACTACTTTAGAATTGTTAATGAGGGCAAGGTTATATGGTTAACAACTTGTTATCATGCATCTCCACTGTGGTTGTGACTTAAAAAAAAAAAAATTGTTCTTACCGAAAATGGACTAGAAGATTCAAAAATGAGTGGAGATCCACTTGCATTGATCTTTATTTATAGACCCTTTTGGGATCAGAACTAAGTTATTCTTAATATATATAAATTATGGAGATAAATGAGAATGATAGTGATGGATAGCAAATGATATATAAACGTGATAGAAATATGCATACTCTTTCTATTTTTGATTCCTTAACCTATGACACTAGTTAGGAAGACTCTTATGATAATAAAGTCTAAATGAGTTTGAAGCCTATGGCTGCATACATGATTATGATGTGCATATCTGTTTCTATATATATATATATATATATAAATTGTGTTTTGCTATATCTTGCTGAAACTGTGTTTAATGTTACGTACGTTTTAGGATGCTGTCGAAAATGATGAAGTTGATGAGAAGTGTGGAGTATTGGAGCTACACTGTAAGAATGCAATGAATGCCTATTGTCCACCAGGTTTACAACCGGTGAATTTCATGACATCAGAATCCAGCTCCACACCATTACTTTCTTCCTGATATTTCATTTTGCATTTATGTTTTATTTATTTTCAGTAGAAAAGCCACAGTTAAGAAATAAGGGGAAGTGCAAAAGAAAAGACATGGACAATTCAAGAAATCTGAGGAAATTTGAAGGAATCCAAGCATTCGACTTTCGCTTTCCTTTTCTAAATTTTAGCTATTATATACTTGTTTGTCATATTTTATTTCATCAAAACAAGGGTTTTCCTTTCGTGAGAGTTTGTCGAATTTCCCCACCAAACATAAGATCAGTGCTTAGATTTAGGTACATAGAACTTGTTTTGCGCTTTTGATACTTAGCCTTTAGTAATTTTGCTAATTTTGTCCTATAATTTATTACTCTTGAATTAACTAACATTATCTAGTTGAGATAAATATGCTAACATGTGACATGTCAATACTATTAGAAATCAAGAGTAATAACATATTTAATAAATATGAATATAAAAACTCTAAAAACATATAGAAATCCTAATTGTAGATGGTACCAGATGACTTAACTAGTTCATTTCTTAAAAAAAAAAAAATGATATTGGGTACTTCTTCGAGATAACTAATCCAAATAAAAATGTTATTTTGAATTGAAAATAAAAATCATAAATTAGTAATTGCCACCTTCAAGAAAGTGCATTCATTTTCACTACAATTAGGACACTCAAATTAGTGTACCAAAGCTTTCCACCAAAGGAGATTATTAAGTTAGCATGCTGTTAAAATGGATTTCGGATAAAATATAATTTATCCTGCGCTAGTACAAACCCGCTCAATTGATACACTAAATTGACTTTTTTTTTTTACTGCAGCCAAACCTAAAGAACGTAAAACCATAAAGTCAAGTAATTTCTCTCAAGCAAATACATATTCATTTTTTTTGGGCTGGTCAAAGTTCTTTTCACATGAAAATATTCAAAATGATGGAAATTAAGTATATGGACAAGTAATTTTGATAGATATATTTTTTCACAAGAATCTTTTCTCCGTCTTTATCAACAAGGTCTCCATATCTTAGAAGATCATGCTCGACTTCTTGAGAACCTCACTCTTTTCACATCAAGAGAGTAACACTATTTTTTTTTTATATAAAAATAACTTGTAATTTATTAGTATAAATAATAGTAGAAGAGTATAAATAATTATGCCGGAGGTGCAGAACGAGGGCATCCACGTTCCTCAGAAGGGTGGCAATGTGGAGCCACATTTGGTCATCTCGTGTACAGGTGATTTCCAATCTGGAGTAAAGCCCCATCCACTTTTGAACTTATAAACATCTATGACTTTGGAAGATATTTACTTCATAAATCCTTATCGTACGAAACCCCTTCAAGGATTCTTCTAATACATGAATTTTAATAGGCTCACTTAATTAGAATGAGTAAGCTACTATACGTATAACTCTAGTGAGAATAGTAGAATAATTTATTTCATGCACTAAACAAATATGAAATTATATTTCGTATTAAATTCACAGCTACAAATCTAATTTGCTATATTAAGAAAACAGCACTAAAGAATATTTAAGTAAAGAACCAATCCTATATCTACTCTTTACAACCTTGAAACTTATATTTACTAGTCGGACAGATATGAGGATTGGATAAATTTTATGCAGTAATTAAGTATTCGAAGGCCAAAAATACAACAAATTTCTGTCCATACATACTTGTGTGTCAGGTAAGATTTAGTTATTTATAAAGTAACTAGGTAGGAAGTTATTTATTAATTAAGTTTACTTGATATTTATTAATTTTTTTGCTCGAAGAAAAGTGAGGCAATTAAGGCGCAGAAAATTAAAGAGAAGTTGAGTACTTTGATTACAAAATAACTGTTGAGATGTGACACAATTAATTAAGCCATGATAAAGATGGTTGAAAGTCGATGCATGGACAGTGACGGTGTGAAAGAATGAATAAGAAAAATGTAGCTAGGGTGAGAGGGTGACGCTGCGAAGAACAACAGTCTCAACGGTGAGGCCAGGGCCAAAACCAAAGAGCACACCCCAATCGAGGCCTTCACCGGTGGTGGCAAGTCCCTTCTGTGTGGAGTTCTTCCTCATGTGATCCAAGATGAAGAGCACACATGCACTAGACATGTTACCGTACTCGCTGAGGATGTGTCTGGTAGCTTCCATTTTCTGAGGGTTCAAGCCAAGCTTTGCCTCAACCTGGTCCAGAATTGCGGGTCCACCAGGGTGTGCAATCCAGAAGATAGAGTTGTAATCAGAGATTCCCAAGGGTTGGAAGGCTTCAACCAAAGCCTTCTCAATGTTCTTGGAGATGAGTCCAGGAACATCCTTCAGGAGATGGAAAGTGAGTCCAACTTCCCGAAGGTGGCCATCGATAGCCCCTTCACTGTCTGGAAGGATTGTTTGGGCAGTCCAGACAAGGTGAAACAAAGGGTTTTCAACAGGCAAAGGGTCTGATCCAACGATCACTGCAGCTGCGCCATCTCCAAACAAGGCTTGACCCACAAGGCTATCAAGATGGGTCTCACTTGGGCCACGGAATGTGACTGCAGTGATCTCTGAACAAACCACAAGCACACGAGCACCCTTGTTGTTTTCAGCCAAGTCTTTGGCCAAACGAAGAACCGTGCCACCAGCAAAACATCCTTGTTGGTACATCATGTAACGCTTGACGGAGGGACGAAGTCCCAGTAGCTTTGTGAGCTGATAATCAGCACCAGGCATGTCCACACCACTGGTGGTGCAAAATATGAGATGGGTAATCTTTGACTTGGGTTGACCCCATTCCTTTATTGCCTTGGTTGCTGCCTCTTTTCCCAGCCTTGGTACCTCCACAACCACCATGTCTTGCCTTGCATCCAGTGAAGGTGCCATGTAAGCACACAAACTGGGATTCTCTTTCAGGATGTCTTCGTTCAGGTACATGTATCGCTTCTTGATCATTGACTTGTCGCCTGAAATATGTATGCATTAGCAATGTTAGTTATGAGATGGAAGGTATTAGAAGAGGAAGATGAAGATATATATGTAAAGTAGCTTACACATGCGCTTGAACTTTTCTTTGAGTTCAATCTTGTGGTCACTGTTGGTGATGCGGAAGTAATAGTCAGGATAGGTACTCTGATCCACGCAGTTGGGAGGAGTGGCAGTGCCAATGGCCATGACAGTGGCAGGACCTTCTGCACGCTGTGCCTTACGGATCTCTTCGACGCTCACCATCCTTGCTCACCAAAGAAAATAGTAGAAAAGGATATTGTGATGATGATGATGATGTTGGGAAGTGGGTTGGGAGGGTTAATATATATAGATACACGCATGTAGTTGAGTTGAGAGAAATGGGTAGGTTTAGGTAGATGCGTGCATGCTTCCTCTCATAGTGCTGCATCGCATGTCTAAGTGGACTCTTTCTTTGACTCCAATTATTCCGACCAACTATTTTTCATGTGTCTTCTAATCAAGCTCACTTTTTCATTATGGCTCAGCAGCCACAGAGGTGATCCACAAGAAAAGTCAATGCTGAAGGCCTACTAGTGTCGCCAGACAACAAATATTTTTGATGCAAGAATTAATATAATATTTGTAAAGCTCTTCCGTTTCTCGCTCGTTCTCTTTAAATGGATTTACTATAGGTGATAAGGTTTTTTATTAATTTAATTAATATAAATCCCCTTAGCAACTTGGACCACACCATTTGACACAATGATTAATTCCTACCATGCTTGGTGGGCTATTTATTTGGCGGCGCTCATAGCCTAAATTATCAAAGTGATGTAGTTGTTATCCAATATAATTAAAATAGATACATTTTAAAAAAATTATGGTGATGGTTAAGTCATATTAGCATGAGATAATTTTATTACTAAAACGTAGTGATATATAAACATGATCTCGATATCTTTCAAGGACAGTCCCATAATTTTAGTTATAATTTTTATATTTATTTTCATAAGAAGAATAAACTATAAAATAATGAAATATGAAGAGATCATTTATATGAAAAAAATAAATAATTATAATTTTCATCGAGAGATTCAAATTTATCGATAAATTTAAATCCGTCGATAATTATAGTTTTTTTTATAATAAACATAAAATATTTGTAATTAAAAAAAAGTTCATTTAAAATAATGAAAGTAAATATTAAATACAATTATTAAATACAATAGGTGAAAACTCTAGATAATTTTTTTGGAAACCATATTTATAGTTGGTGGGTATCTTTAATTAAGTCTCTCATAAATGCATAACCATTATTCTATATCTTTCTTTAACCATTGTTCTATATCTCTCTCTTTAAGGCTCCTTGTAGTGTATGTAAATAGATTAAAAAAATTCAAGCTATGTTCCTTTGAGGATGGGAATATGAGGAAAGGAAAATTGCTTGGGTGAGTTAAGACAAAGTATGCACTAGTGTTGAAGAGGGTGGCTTAGGTATCAAGATATCGGTAGATTTAATTAGTTCTGTTAGCTAAGTGGAAATGGAGATTGGGGTTTAAAGAAGATGGAGTTTAGAGAGATATCATCACTATAAAAAAATTCCGAATTACTGACAGACTAAAAAAGTCTATCGATAGATTTATCGACAAGCAAATTACCGACAGATTTTTAACCGTCGATAATCCATCAGTAAATACGAATTACCGACAAATTTTGGATGCTTATCGACAATATGTTTTGGAATTGCTTGTATTTTTTACCAAAATTGTTTTCATGCCATTTTTGAGGATCTTTTTTCTCCTTGCATAATCCCCAAAAGAAAGTATTGATAAATCATCGTTTGAAAATTCTTCAACGTTTTTCTTTTCCAAATTACACCTTCTACGCTTCATGTTCTTCCACCACTTTTTAAAACCTTTAAAAATATGTTTGTATGCATAATAAGAAACGCTTATTATATATTAAAAAATAATATTTTGAAAGTGTACTTAAAACAATATTTATAAAGATAAAATATTTATAATATTATATGTTAAAAGAGTTGTTTATCAAGATAAAATATTACATGTTAAAAGGAATTATCTATTAAAAAGAATATGATTAAGTGTTTTTTTTTTTTAAAATCCTTTAAAATATCAATAAAATATTAGAAGTATATATTTATAAGATATTACATACTAAAAATATATATCAATTACAAATTTATCCAAAATGTGATTTTTACCTGGTTAAAGTTGGTTACACAAAAAAAAATTGTGAAAAGTTGATGGATAATATTAGAGAAAATAACATTACAGTTCTAAAGAAAGAATTTATCAACAACTATTTTATAGTGCTTCCTGAGTTTTGATTGGTCACGTGTATATATGTTCAAGCTTTGGTTGAATATATATATATAGTTTTACAAGATAAAATAAAATTATAAATATTAGATTAAAATAAATGGTTCATATTTAATTAGGAAAATGTAGATATTTGTTAGCGGTTAATCCCAAATGCCCGAAAAGAAAATGATGATTTGAAAATTATGCAACTACTTCACAACTTATTTCTTAAAGCTAATGAAATCAATATAATTATAAAGGAAAAAAAGTAAAGAAAAATAAAATTATTGATTAAAAGTGATTCTTTAAATTGTTGATCACGATATCATTATCGACCAAGAAAAAAGAAGGCTCTAGTTGGAAACTGTTGCTCTGAAAATGACTAAGGGACTAATTTTTTGACTTCAATGAATTGGCTTTGTCAGCCATGGTTCTCAACAACTATTTTTCAATTATATATAATAAATATATAAAATAAATTATTTAAATAATACTAAATTTTAGTATAATTTTAATAAAGTTGAAATATTTTTTAATTATTTTTACTAAGATTAATGATAAAAATTTAATCTTAAATATAGAATAAAAGATTTTTAAAATACATAAAAACTTATTCTGATTAGTTAAAAATAATTTTAAATTCTTTAACTATTATAGAACTTGAAGGGATTGTAAAATAGATGAAATATGAAGAGTGAAATTAAAAAAACAAAAAAAGTTATGAAAAGGTACGAAGAGAGTAAAGGCTATTGTTTTCTTTTTTTTTGGAGACTTACATTATGAAATGTGATTTTTTATAATGATTTCAATCATATTTTCTCTTATAGAGTTTTAAATTTTAAAACGAACAATATCTGTTAATTGACTTTAATAATATAAATTTGATATCGGAAAACCTTTATTTTCTTATAAAAAATAAACATAGATTACGTCAAAATATTATTGCTTATTTCGCGTATAGCTACTTTTTAAATATGAGCAGTTATATTTATTTTTAAATTTTGATAACTATAAGATATAAGGATAAAATAAGGATATGATATATATATATATATATATATATATATATATATATATATATATATATATATATATATATATATATAACAAAATCACTAATAGGCAATTGTAAAAAAGATTATTTGTCATCTAAAATGTTATGCTAACAAATTTTATCATTAATCTCTTATTTTCGAAAATAATAAATAAATTAAATGATAATTATTTTATGATAGAAATTAAGATAAGGGGATTTTTTTTAATATTCTAATAATGATTAATAAAAGGAAATTTAATATATTCTTCTTTAGGGCAGGCTGACTTAACATTCAAACCAAATAAAAAGAAAGGTTTTAAATTTAAAAAATTTATTACTAATATATAATTATAAAATTAAAAAATATTTAATTTTAAAATTGCATACAAAAAAATTAATTAAAAATTTAGAATATTTTAATTGGCTAGTACGTTTATATTGGTACTATATATAACATTTCATATTTTTCATATAATAAAAAATTTATTATATAGAAATTATATAATAAAAAAATATAAATAATTTTACATTCATCATATATTTCAAAATATAAGAAACACATAAAATTTAATAAAAATATTTTTATAATCACAAAATAAAATTTCTCCATCATCTTAGTCACATCACTTGTCAAATCTTTTGTTCACAATCATTGTATATTTTGAAAATAAAACAAACACCACACAAAAAAAGAATGGTAAGATAGAGAGTTTAAAAATATATAATCCATCTAGAAGCACAGTCATATGAATTACAGGGTCGGCTCAAGATCCAAATAGGTAAAACAATCGCTTTAGGCCTTAAGATCTCAAATGCCTCAAAAAAATTTAATACTAATATACTACTATAAAATTAAAAAAAAATATTTAAATTTAAAATTACTTTAAGTTTAGGGTTTTTTAAATATCTTAACTGATTTTAAGATTATATTGGTACTATAAATGTTCTTTAATGACTTAAATTTATATTGATGCTATAAATATTATTTAATGAATAATATTTTTGGAATTTTTTTCTAATAAATTAATTTTTTTTAAAAGAGATTGAATAGTCAAAGAATCCTACGTATCAAAATTTCCTACTTTTCTATCTTTTTTCTCATTTTTTATATGTCCTTTCATTTGTTGATCTCATTCATTTATATGTTCTTTCATACTTTGACTCTTCCATTTATCTGCTTTTTTTTTATTTGACTTCTTCACTTATTCATTTCTCTAACTCATTCATAGGTTCTTTCATAATATTGTTTCAATTTGAGTGCTTGATTGTCATTATGTCATTTTTCAATTTCAAATTTGTTTTATCATTCTATATTATACATTTACATGTGTGTCCCTATTTAGAGACTTTGAGCAATAGATTGAGAAATTAGAATTTGTGTTCACTTTTGCTCCATTTGAGTGGATCAATATCAGATAAAAATAATATTAGATTGATGAATTGATCTCAAAATTCTTTTATTTTTCATTATTGTTTAATTAATTTTAAAATAATTTGTGTAAATTCAAGAAAGAACATTAGACATTTAGAATTTATAAATTAGATTTAAAGACTTACAAAGAATACGCTTGAAAGATCGTAGGAGACTTGAGACTTTAAAATAATATATTATGATCAAGTTCATTGTTTTGACAATCAGGGTTTATCTTTTCAACTTAGTCTCGTTTTATATACTTGTAAGTTATATTTAGTGTTATATATTAGAGTTTTTAATTTTATATAAAAATATACAAATATGTCAACTAGAAGATATGAATTAAGTCATTTAAAACTTCAAAAAAAGAGAAGATTAGAACTTTTTGTTGAATCACAAAAAGGGACTATAGATAAATTTATAAAAATAAACAAAAAAAAATTAGAAAATAAAGGTGAGTCTTCTTTGGAGGAAGAAGATAACAATATAGATATAGGTGAAGACAAAAATAAAGAAGTAGTCCACGAATATAATAATTTTGATTCTCAAACCCATGATATCGGGAATGAAATTGCAAGACGAAATAATTCTAATATTAAAAATATATATGATCCAAGTCAATGGGAGAATATTGATACGAAATTGAGAGACTTATTAGTAGTAAAAGACCCTATGATATATATTTTCCAAAGGATAAATACTCAAGACACTTTTTTGCATCATATTACATCAAAAAATTGTCTAATGGAGAAAAACATGAAAGAAGATGACTCATTTATTTTACAAAAATTTTAATGCTATGTGAAAGAGTTATGAAATAACTTATACTAATATGGATGCATGGATTGATATGGAAATGAGATCTGGAAATGAATGAACACAACTAATAAAAAAGGCCTCATTTTTTTAATTTGCTTTAGGCCTCCTAAAGTCTTGAATTGCCACTGTTGTTAATCTGTCTGATATGATCCAATCAGTTCTTTTTCACACCATGACACATTTATATGAATTAATGAATTGCCTTCAACTCTCTCAACATCTGATAATATTCATCTATATGATTTCAATGTATCAGTAGAGTCAGAATATCTTCTTAGATCAGAATTCCAATGTATTAGTTGATGGTCTTTATAAAAGTGAAAACTGAATAACTGATTTTCCTATTTTTATGAATTTTTCTCACTTTTTTAATTTTCTTTTTTTAAAAAAAATATTTAGGTGTTATCTTATTTATCTCTAAAGCTAAATTTTATTTTCTAAGGTATTAAACTATAAATATTAATAAATAATAGTTTTAAAACTTTCTTCTAATCAATAATAAATTAATTATTTTTATTTTTTTAATGATATTGAATAGTTAAATCCTAAAGGTTAAATTTTTTTTCATTTTCTATCTTTTATTCCATCAAATGACATTTATTTTTATCTCATTCCTTTATTTGATTTTTCACTAGTTCTTATATATTATTAATTCTATTTGAGTGTTTGATTGTCATTAACCCATTATCCAATTCTAAATTTCTTGTTACTTTTCACTTTATCAAATTATCATGTTATCTTTTCAATTAAAAAATTTTTAATTTAAAAGTTTAAAACTTAACAAAATAACAGTCTTTCGATTTATTAATGTAACAAATTAACAAGTTTTTCATGTGACTATATATGTATATATTGTTAAGCATCTAAGCATTCTACCCTAATCCTCAATTGCAAGATTGACGAATTAATCCCTAAATCATTTTAGTTTTTACTTATTGCTTAATTAATCTCAAAATAATTTGTTTAGATTCAATCCAGAACATCGAAAATTTAGAATTTATAAATTAAATTTGAACATTTACCAAAGGAAAAAAATAGTAGAAAAACGAAGGATGCGAGAAGCGGGATACCCTAAGCGACTGTGCCAGGTGGAGAGGGAGGTGTAATTATAGGCTAAAGTGAGATTAGCAAGATCATTATTGACATGGTGAGATGTGCTAGAATCCTAAAGCCAAGATGGTTCGGAGCCAGAATCCTTGTTAACTGTATTTGCTTGACGACGAGAATCATTAAAAGGATAATCATGTAATTTGTAGCAAGTCTTAGCAGTGTGACCACGACGATCACAATATTGACAAATAAGGTTAGACTCAGAGGAAGAGTTACGTGGATGAGAACTAGAAGGGTTGTCACGAGCAGGAGATGCTACACTGGGGGATGACATTGAACGTTTGTTGTGGCCATGAGAAAAAGATGAACGAGAAACATGGTTGGCAGTAACAAAAAAGGATGATTGTTGCCGCTCCCGTTGAAGGAAAATTTCATAGTCAACAAGTTTGTCAAAAAGTTCATCAAACAACAATAGAGTGTCACAAATATGGATTGCTGGACAAAACTCACGATAAGCAGGGCCAAGACCATTTAGGGCTACAATGACAAGACCAAGATCATTAACAAAATGACCAATAAGTGCAAGCTCATTATCTACGAAGCGAATAAAGGCCAAATAGTCACAGACATTGACGTTATCTTTGGTGATGGAAGAAAGGCGCTGTTTAAGAGACATGATTAGAGTGCGAAACGGATTGGACCTTGGTCAGTCTCGACATTGCATCAGAGGAGGAGGTAGCAGAGGACATCACAATCCGTGCCTTAGGACAACATGTACCAAGGAGAGCCAGAAACATATCATTATCCTGACACTTTCAGTCAAGAAAAGTGGGATTTTCAACAGCTGCGTCACCAATTTCAATTGTTGCTGGAGGACATGGAAGGGTGCCAAAAACATAGTCGAGTATATTATTTGCAGTGAACAATAGAGTAACTTGCTTGTACCAGGTGGGATAATTTGAGAAAGATAATTTAATGAATAGTTGAGTTGCTGTGACAAGTTCCACAATAGAGTAAGCAGAAGTAGTGATGACCATTGATAGGATTGAAAATGACTAGTTAAGCTTGTAGCTCTAATACCATAAAGAAAAATATGACTTTTATATATTGAGAACATATATCATAAAATATGTAACAAGTATACATATATATATATATATATATATATATATGAATTAAAAAAATATTTATTTTTGAATAATTATAACGGAAAGATACAAAAAGGTATGTGCAGTATGACAAATAATTAAGGGATAACATAAGCTATAATTAAGGGTGTGTTATAATGTATGAGTATGATCTACGACTATTTATTTCTAATGAATGGATAGAGAGTCTACTTTATGATATATGTTATAGTGTTATATATATATATATATATATATATATATATATATATATATATATATATATATATATTTTTAGTATGTAATATCTTATAAAAGTTAATAAAAATTTAAAGTTCGCACTAGACGTAGTGATGCCTTTTCCCTGTGAGTAGTTTAGCATTCAACTTCCTCGTAAGGGCATGTTAATATATGTCATGAGATCTTGCAGTGTCATTTTGTTGGTACATTTCAAATGACTTATTTGATAAACTCCTTCTGCCAAAAGAGGTATGTCCATTTGGAGAGAGCTCACAACTAAATCGAAGAAACCAAGTCTAAGGATAAAGTCATTCTTTAAAAATGGGTTAAAGAATTCAGGGCATGAAGCATGGAGAGTTTTTTTTTAGCCTTCAGGTTCAGTGTTTCATTTATGCAAGCACTTTTTTATTTATTTTTCTTTTCACAAAAAAGAAAAAGTTTTGAAATTTGCTGCACCATTTAGTGCATGTGGGGCCACCATGTGGAAAAATTTTCTTTCATATTTGCAGTCTCATTCACTTGCCAAACTACAAACTTGCATGGATAATAAACAAGTGGCCACCACTCTTTACTTTGTTTTTTTGTTAACTAGATTTGATAAGATTCCTTTCCATGCATGGGATCATCATGCATTTGGTTTTATCCTTTTGTTTGTTTTCCCGAAACAAAAAATGGTTGTAATTAAATTTGAACCCATATATATTTTATCCCACTGCTTCCATTATTTGCCAATCATTTTAGTCCCTTCGTGGATAATATAGTATTTTTAGATAAAATAAAAAAAATGTTTTATTTGTTTCTCACATCAACCCTTTAATATAATTGTATATTTATATATTAAAGAGTTATTTGAATGTCTGCATGATTACATACATCATCTTATATTTAATATTCTAAAATTTAATTTTTAAAAAAGTAATTGTTTGAGTATTTACATGTCTTACTCAATATATTTTTCTTAAATAAGTTAAAAATATATCTTTCAAGATAAAATTCATGCAAATGGTCAACAATATTGTAACAATATTGGTAATAGTCGTTCTTATACTCTAAAAATTTCAATATTTAAAAAGTATTAACATAAAATCTTAAAAATTGAAAATGTTAGAACTTAAAAAATATCAATACCAAGGGGTATAAGAATAGTTGCCGCAGTATCTTATTATAAAAATTGTAAAATCTTAAAATATGAAAATTTCAAAATAAAAAATATTAACAAAAGCCAACAGTTTTTATTTAAAAATAAGTTTTTTTTTATTGTGAATAGAAATATATAAGAATAAAATTAATTATTGTCGAGTTCAATATTTAAAACAAACAATTTTTTTATTAAGAACTACATGATTCTTTAGGACTAAAAATAAAAAGTACCTTTTTTATTTTTTATTTGTATTTTTGTTTCTTTTATTTTTGAAAAAAAAAATCTTATAAATTACATTTGTTTCACTTATTTAATTAAAGATAACCAACTTTTAAATCCTAATAATTAAAGGTAACTAACTTCAAAATCCTAATCTTTTCCTATAAGTTTCATTTTCGTTAATTATTTTTTTTAATTTTTTAAAGATTTTCATCATAATCGTAACTCCGATTATGACACTATCTAAAAATTACTTCGAAATTTTATTTAAGAATTACTTTTCAATAAAAACCTGACACACCTTACCTTAACTCAAGTCAATAGAACCATAATATCAATACAGTGTAATCTAATAAAAATAATAACAACAATAATAAAATAATAATAATAATAATAATAAATAATATCAATCATTTAGGTTTGAGAGACTAGGTCTCAATTCTCTTACTCAATACTCATATATTTAATATTTTCAATAACTCTTATTGACTTCACCATTAAAAATCTTATTGTTAAGTTCTCTTTGCAAGCGAATTCAATTAAGTAATTAAAAGAAGAAAGGTGGTCCTATTCTCAAGCACTAGTAAACATTTTGATGGCTGAGTTCCTTACTTAAAGGTTGCATAACCTAAAAATATTAAGTTGTGCAATTTGCAAAATTTAAAAGAAAGAGATCACAACTATGAAGTTAAATATGAGGAATGAATATTGATGGTTATAATTATCCAATATGACAGTTTGAGACAAAATGACATTTGAAAACAATATGCAATTTTTGTTCAGGCAACTCTATCCAGTTTCTCATGTTCCAAATAATCAAACCAGGTTAATTCCTAAACCTGGGTTATATAAGAATCTAGTTACATCACTCAAATAGTTAATCAAAGTCATTTGGCTCCTACATTAAAATAAGAACAATGTTAGCCAAAACAACAACTCTGTTATCAGCAACTACTATTTTTGGTTGCTTTAGTCTTTCATAACAGGAAAGTATTTCAAAGTATCGGTTGAGCCTTTAGGTAAAGAAGATTAGGGTCAACACTAGTTTCTCAATCACTTGATAGTGGTCTTCATCTTGTTATAGAGTGTGACTCTTAAAATAAATTGTTTCTTATGTTTAATAGTTCATGTTGATTAGGAGTTAAGACTAAATACAATTTTATTAGTATGACTCATACTATTGAATGAAAGAGCAAATGTCAGAGCGGAGATAGAGTGAGTGAGCGAATGGAATGAAGCGTAGACATTGTTTATTGCGGGTGTTATAGGCTTTGTGGCAGAGCCGGGGTGCTGGAGCTTCGCCCCCGCAGTACAATATGGAGATATTTTGGTAATTGTACCGTGTTTAGGATTATTAATATCAACCATCTGTACTTGTAACCTAAACTCTGATTCTCTAATAACAAAAACACAGTCCCTCAAACGTTCTGAGAGGACGTAGACTAGTTAGATCTTGTATTCTTTATTTTTGTTCATTCCCGTGTTTATAGTATGATTTTTTCGACAAATTTAAATACATCTTTCTTCCTAACCTTCCGAGACACATTTTAAAAATAAAAGAGAGACAAAAATCCGAAACAAACAATATAAAAATTGATCCTAACAATCTGATTTTAATAAATTTGAAATCTAAACAAAATTTATTCAAGATTCTAATGAAATCTAAGCTTCGAGGAAATTTCTGTCTCGACAAAAA
>Ga0209700_107772_pt1 | contig 14659 bp, 11 predicted proteins | sample SiratroredBW_FD_187528 | JGI IMG/M metagenome (GOLD analysis project Ga0209700, IMG submission 187528) | Root nodule microbial communities of legume samples collected from California, USA - Siratro red BW (SPAdes) (version 2) | ecosystem: Host-associated > Plants > Roots > Nodule | place: USA... | reverse complement strand
AATGCAATAAAGCTAATACAATTATTAACAATAATATATCTTCTGCACGTTGTGACGCCACCTCTGTCAACAAAATACGACAGATTTTTTCTTTTTATGTTTATATATATATATATATATATATATGTGTGTGAGATATTTAATTTACAATGTATCTGGTCTATGTCATGCGCAGGTCTATACCCCAGACATTACATGGTTAAAATTTCTTATTTATAGGTTGACATGATATTAAGTTATTTTTGACTTTTTTATAGATATATTTTAAGTCAAAATTATTTAAGGTTGAAATGATGTTATATGTTATATGTCTATTGTTTTACATGATTGAAATGTTGTAGGTCAAAATTATTTTCAAGTCTGAAATGATTCTAAGATATTGTTAATTGTTTTATAAAAATATTTTAGATTGAAATTATATATAAATTGAGATGATATCAAAATTCTATGTTAAGTATTTGTTGGATATTTAGTAATAATTAAAATATCTAATCATGATTTATGATAATTAATTATTTTAAGATTATTTATATTGTTAGAATTAACTTAAAAGATCATGATAGTTTGGACTTATTATGAACAATGTACTCAGATGTTTATAAATGCTAGAGCATCGTCTAATGAAAAGTATATTTTTAATAAGCTTTCAAGTTTTTCAAATACTGAATACTAACTTAAGTGTTAGAGAACTTTTGCAAGTAATCCCTTTTCAGTAAAAGACAAATACAACAACCATCATCATGTTCAAATAAGACTAACTCCCCACTTGATCAAGACCCGAAGAGTGACTATCAAAGATTGAACATCTTCTCTTAATTAAGTGTTGAGACCTTCATTTAAAGTTAAAATCGAGACTAAATTCGTCGAAAACCGACTCAACATATTATGATGAGGATTCCTTCAAAGTTCATAAAAAAATATTTATTATGTTTATTTTTCTAAGAGTAGATAATTATTTAACTTATCAAAATATTAATTTCAGTTTAATAATTCAAATTGTTACTAAATTCGTATTATTAACAATAAAAAATATATAAAACTACAATAACTATAATATGGAATTGTTATTAAATCGATTATGATGATGACGAAGATGATGATAATAATGACGATGATGATTATAATGATGATGATGAGGATGATGATGACGACGACGACGACGATGAGGATGATGATGATGATAATGATAATGATGACAATGAGTATGATGATGATAATGACGATGAGTATGACGATAACGACGATGATAACAATGAGTATGATGATGACGATAATGATGACAATGATGATGACAATGAGTATGATGACGACGATGATAATGAGGACGACGATGATGATAATGTAAGGACGAGGAGAAGGACGATGGGAACGATGATAAAGACAACAATAATGGTAATGATGATGACGAGGATGATGATGATGAGAATGATGACGATCATGATAAAGATGACGATGATAAATATATAAAATTACATTAACTATAATGAATCTGTTATTAAACCAATATTAAAATAAATATATAGAATTATGTTAAATAAATAAATAATAACATAAAAATTAAAAATAAAATAAAATATTTTTATAAATTAATGATATTAATTGAAATTATATATAAAAGTATAAATTAAATTTCTTACTCAGATATATTGTTTTCAACCATCAATATTAGAATAGTGGATTTGATTTCATAAATTTTTTAAGAGATTTTTTTTCTTCAAAAGCATTGAAAACACTATGGATAATCTTTAATTTTTTTTATTAATAATCATCATACCAAGTAGCATCATTTTATAAAATTTTATTAATTTTAGTATAAAATTTTCACATCAATTTTGATGTTTTTGTTAGTATATTTTAGATATGTATGTTCGTATTTTTGATAGATTTTCAAGAAAAAGTTTGCTTTTCTCCATTACATGTACATATGTGTGAAATGTGTAATATTTAAGAGATTAAATCTAATAAGAATTCAACCATTATAAAAATATTTATGTCATCTTTTCTTGTTTCATTTTTTTATATTTTCTTGAAAAAAGAGTTATATTAACTTCTGTACTAGTAATAAAGTGTTTCAAATAATTTAAAGTTTTATTAATCAAATTAAAATTTTTAAAATACCAATTCATTTCCCCCTAATATTTTCATTTATTTCTATTTTTTACATGATTTTTTACTATAAAACATTTTAAAATTAATCTAACATTTTCGTTACAAAACTCTTCATAGAGTGAAGTACAAAACAATAAATTTGACGCTATAATTTGAATTGAATTAGTTGATATTTGATGGCTGACATTTAATGTGATATGTGTGGTTAGAAATAATATAGTGCTGTGATGTCTACCTACATTTTTTAAGTTCAATCAATATTTCAGAAAACTAATTATAACTAATAATATGTTATACAGTAATTTAACGAACTCCTCTTTACGTTTTTTAATATTTCACTCAATGATAATCATTTATTTATTTATTTATTTATTTATTTATTTATTATTATTATTATTATTATTATTATTATTATTATTATTATTATTATTATTATGATCATCAATACATTTGAAGTTTTGAGTTGTTGTTCAGTACAAAATTAAAGAGAAATCATTACTTAAGTTTACTGTCATTATTTTACTTTTTGATAATTTTAAAACATTGGTCAATTAAATATTATATAAAATAATACTAAAAAAATATAATATCTTAATAATACTAAAAATTGAAAATAACTAATTTTATTGATTTTCTACATTTAAAATATACATACAAATCATGCATACCATGACATTATAATACTTAGATTTATGGTTTAACAATACATAATAAAATCTTTTTAGATGACAAGTTTTGAAAAGAACATGATAAAATACTTTATTTAATATAATTAGAGAGCAATTTCATACTTTTAATAGACCACACACTAACCAGATTTTAAGTTGAATCAGTTAGTCTATTCAATTATGAAAAAAAAAAAAGATAGTTTTAGTAAATATAGTATCATGTCTTACTAACTCTTCCTTAATTTGACTTCTATATATATTTATAGAGAAAAATAATAATAACAATCGTTGCTGCATCAGAAATCATTTACACTATTAATTAGTTATTTGACACTATGACTATTAAGTTTTGTGCAAATTATTTATTTTCTTCAAAAGCAATAAATATAAAAAAAATATTTTAAAAACTAATTAAATTAAAAAATTAGTTGAGCTAGACCTGAAGAAGTGGTTGTTGGTTAGTTGATTTGTTTTAAATGGATGTCTATATAATGACATTATTGTATTAATCATATACTTATCTAATTACTATATTTTTCATTTATTATTAATTTAATGTGTGTCAATGAGGATATACACTTGTATCGCATTCAGCTTCATCTTCATTCTTTAAGTGCAATAATTACAATACGATGGAAATGATAAGGACCACATGATTATGGTTTTTTTTTTTTTAAACTAAATGATTATTATGTTTTTTTTAGAAGATTATGATTAATTTTAGTCTCTAATTTAAAAAGGAATATTTTTTATTTTTTATTTATGAAAATATGCATCACAATATACCTCCCTCGATGACTTTATTCGACAAAACTAATTGTTGCTTATGATTTATAATAAATTGTACAAATTTTCATCACCACAACAGGCAGATCCGATTTTGACATAATTTTTGTTTGCATTCCTATGAATTGTAAGATTGTATATAGATACTTCTCCATATGTTTTATGCTTATGTTTGTTACAAAAATTATAAAAATTTACATATTTTTTACACAATTTTTATCCTTGTGTTAAGAGGTAAATAAGTTATATTTTAATAAAAAAGTAAAATTACTTTATAACCTCTATTATTTTATTTTTATCAATTTTAAAATTTAAAAAATGTGAAAATTAATTTAACATATTTTAAACATACTTAAAAATAATTTTTCAATTATATCTCAAAACAAATAACTTCTAATGATATAATTCCTTGGTCAACCTTCATCAAAGGAACATTTCCTTCTTCATCCCGAACAGCAATGTAACTCATTGATTTCCCAATATTTTTTCTAAACAAATTCACTCTTATTTAATGGATTCAAAACTTCACAACTGTGTGCTAGACTTTTCTCCTCAAAGTATTTTTGTATGAGTTTTCTTGAAATTGTACTCATTCATTCAAAAATAGTGAAATAGCTTAAAAAATAAATGAAAAGAAAAACAGTTCATGTCATTATGTCACATTAAGAAATATTTAAAAAGGAATTAAAAATCTAACGAATATAAGTTTTTTTTAAAGAAAAAAAAAAGAAAATTAGTGTTGAATTTGTCTATGCACATTGGCAAATAGACATCTTAAAAGTACTCAAAGTATTATACTAAAATGGACATCTTAAAAGTACTCAAAGTATTTTGTACATGAGTTTTCTTGAAATTGGACTCATTCATTCAAAAATATTAGCTTAAAAAACAAATGAAAAAAAAAAACTCAAAAAAATTTATGTCATCATGTCACATTAAGTAATAACTAATAAGGAGTTAAAACTCTAAGAAATATAAGTTTGTTTTTAAAGAAAATTAAGATTGAATTTGTCTATGTATAATCTGTCACATAATCTATAAAGTAGTATTTCAAATTAAATTAAATAAGTTTTTTTTTTTAATTTTTAAAATTGACTATACTAAAATTGACATCTTAAAAATACATTTTTGTATGAGTTTTCTTGAAATTGGACTAATTAATTCAAAAATACTGAAATAGCTTAAAAAATAAATAAAAAAAAATCAAAACAATTCATGTCCACATTCAATAATAATTAACAAGTAATTAAAACTCTAACGAATATAAATTTTTTAAAATAAAAAAATAAAGAAAATTAGGGTTGAATTTGTCCATGTACATTGTCTTGTCTTTGTCACATCACTTTTAAAGTAGTGTTTCAAATTAAATTAAATAAGTTTTTTTTTTTTATTTTTGAATTTGACTATACTGACATCTTAATATAATTTCAATATTTTTAAATTTTACATTTTATATATAAATTTGATTTCGTTAATTTTATTATTCTTGAATTAACATTATTGACATATAATCACCTTAATAAGATATTTGCTCAAATATTTTAGTACAACTAAACTTTAGAGGTAGTATAAACTTATTTAACCTTATGAAATTATCTCAATAATCAATGTTTTTTTTATCTGTTCTCTTCTATCATTAATTATTTTGGTTTTGAATGCAGTGCTTACTTTGAACCTTAAAAAATGCAAAATTAAGATAAAATTTTAGGACAAAACATTATGTTTAAATAAAGATAAATTTTAAATAGATAAAAAATTACTAATAAGCTATAAATTTTTGTTCTTTATTTTATTGAAAATTCTATTTATCAATAAATTCAATTTTTATAAATTATCTTTAAATTTTAAAAGATAATTAAGCATCGTTACAGTGATAGAATACCAATTAGGAGGAGATGCTCAATCAAATTTGTAATGATGAAAAAAAAAATTATATAAGTAGATAATTGCCGGTGAGTTTATAATGAATACTAAACATGTATTTTTAATGGATTTTCATGAGTAATGATTATGCATATTTTATTATTAAATTGTTGATGGAGTGTGTAAGGATTGTGTTAAACTATTTAAGAGTGGAAGTGATTTAAATGAGATAAAATATAAATATTTTATTATTTAATTATTTAAATACTTTTCCTCTCGACTATTTAAACTACACAAATTTCATTTTACAAAGTATTATCATTTCTTTAAAATATTTATTGTTTGTCTTTTATTTAAACTTTTGAAATAGTAGTTTGTCTTATTATAAATTGGACTCTATTTTAACTATCTTGATACAGAGTATAACACTTCTATTCAATTAGAAGTCAATTTTGAATAAGTTTCTCTGTGTCTTTTTTTCCTAAAATTGGTTTTAAGGGAAGTCAATTATGATAGGTTTTTACATGTTTGATTTTTGAGGAAAAAATGAAACTCTATTAGTCTATAAGCATAATGGTATGTTTAGATTGTTGATAGTAATATTATGTACAAATTTAAACTTCTTATCAAACTAGTGAAGTTAGGAGCTTAAGTAAGCGGACCAATCAAAAATAAGTCTATAAGAATATATATTTTATTACTTTTTGATTATTTATTTATGTATAAATTAATTTTAGTTAAAAAATGGAATAGTAAATTTATTAAAATTAATTATTTAAGAAAATATAGATATTTTTGGAGGAGAAATAAAATTGGCATGTGGATAATTTTATTGTACTAATGGGAATTAAAAAAATTAAATTAATATAATTACTCATTAATGGAAATTAAGAGGAATAATAACAATAAAATTGTAATTTCCTTATTAAAACGGGGAGGCTGAACAGTTAAGGCACATCAAATTTCTATTAGAAATTTATAGAATTGAGAGAAGAGGTTGAAGGGAAATATAGAAATGAATAAGTCTTGATTAAGAATGGAGTTGCACAAAATTGTAGTTTAATAACTGGAAATAAGGTAAGTGAAGTCTTTTCTATAGTTTATTATTTTTTATTATAATTATTTTATATTGTTGTTAAAATTGAAAATAAAGAATTGAGAATCCTAAGAAGAAAAAGATATTTTTCAAAGCTTGCGTTCTTGATTGTTTCAAGACTAATATGAAATATAAGGAAATATTGTCTTTTATATTATTATTATTATTATGGTTATAATTGTTGGTTAAAATTAGAGAAAAGAAAAGATTTTTAATCATTTTGAAGGAGAAAAGTTATTTTCAGAACACATGATAGTTATGTCTTATAACATTGATTTATGTGGGATACGAGGAAATATTTGGTTAATGTCAGAGGTTGGATTGGAGTTTTATAATGTCTTAGCAAATATTATTCGTAACATTAGAAGAATAAATTAGAATGATGCAGGATAAACTAAAAGAGAAAATGAAAATTTTATAAATATAAATATTTGATTATTGAGATTGATAGTTAGTTAATATATTACAAGAAAAAAGCTATTTGGAGATCAATTTTTGGCTATAAAATGAAATAGTTGCTAATTGTGACCAAAATAGTCATCAAATTAGATTTTGATTGTTAAATAACTACAAAATAGAAGTAATGATTGAATTTAGTGCCAATTAAGTCAAGATAATTGGTATCTAACATTAGTTATCAAGGTTTTAGTGACCTATATCATTAGATTCTAGATTAGTCTCTAACAATAATGGAGGTTCTTTGTTGAAAAGAATAAGTTTGTTCCTAAAAAGCCATATAATAGACCCCATATCGCCACAATTACACCAAGTGGATAACAACAAAGAATGAGTAACAATGTGCAGTGTCAAGAATTGCACCGTCGGATGAAATGTTCATTAAGAACAACAAGGTTGTAGTACTCAAAAGCCAAATGTTACCAACAAAGTCCTTGCAACATGTGCAGTAAATGCATCTTGTAATGATTGTTTGGTGGAAGGTATGTTCAAAATATCTAGTATTGAACAAAATGTTTTATTTATTTAGGAGTGACACTTTTTTGTGTCCATTACTTGTGATTTTAATCTAAATCTGCTTGTGCATGAAATTAAGGTGGGATTAGTAGTCTCTAGACCGACTTCTTCAATTTGTATATGTTTTCTAATATAAATTGAAGAATACAAATTTGAATTCAACTTATTCTACAAGAAAAATTGAAATTACTGACGAAAAATTACATATAAATTTTATTCTATCAGATGTTTCACCTTAGGGAGCACCATTATTATTTGTCAAGAAGAAGGATTACAGTTCCTATTTGTGTATAAATTACAAACAATTGAATAAGGTGACTATAAAAGGATGAATATCCTTTATCAAGGATTGACGATTTGCTAGATCAATTACATAAAACTGTGACATTTTTCAAAATTGATCTAAGAGTTGGATATCACCAAATTCTGGTAAATGAGGGGGATGTACATAAGACAACATTCCATATATGGCCACTATGAGTATATAGTGATGTCTTTAGGGGTAACTATTGCTCTTGACATATTTATAGACTATATGAATAAAATTTTTCATTATTTCTTGGGCAAGTTTGTAGTAGTCTTTATAGGTGATATCCTCGAATACTGTTAATATTATAAAGAGCGTGAAAAATACTTGAGAGTTATGTTTGGTGTGTTACGAGAGACAATGCTGTATGTAGAATTATTAAAATGTGAGTTTTGGATGAAAGAAGTTTTTGGGCATGTGGTATTAAATGAATGAATTTCAGTGGATCTTTCCAAAGTAGAGATGGTGATGACATGGGAACACCATAAAAAAAGGAACAAAATTTAGAAGTTTGTGAGATTAGTTGGACACTATAGGAGATTCATTGAAGGATTCTTGAAAATTGTAGTGCCTTTGACTCAATTAACTCACAAGAATTAGCTATTCACTTGGATAAATCAATGTGAACAAAGTTTTAATGAGATAAAGAAACACCTAACATGTTTGCCTATATTAGTTATGTCGAATCCAAGTAAGAACTTTGATGTTTTTTGTGATACATCACAACAACCTATAGATATTGCTAATGATGCCATGTGTGAGGATTTGAGAAGAAGTAAAAGACAAAAGAAATAAAATTATTTTGGAGATGGCTTTAAAATTACCTAGTTGAAAATAATCTATTAAAATTTTTAGAAACTAGTGCTCGTGATACAAAACATTGCGATAAAGTCATTAGGATTGAAACTAATTCAATTAGGAAAAATAACACTTAAACTTAGTAGATTTTCCTAAAGGAGTAAAACCCATTAGGATTAAGTTGATATTTAAGAAAAATTAATATCCTGATGGATCTATAGAAAAATATATGGTAAGATTAGTAGAGAAATATTTTACTTAAAGTTCCAAAATAGACTACTTTGATACATTTGCCTTAGTTACTAGAATTTCCTTGGTTCGAGTGTTGTTAGCTCTAGCATCTATCTATAAGTTAATTATTCATCAAGTAGGTGTTAAGACGACCTTTCTAAATGGTGAACTAGAAGAAGAAATTAATATGACTCATCCTGAAGGGTGTTTAGTTCTTGGACAAGAGAACAAAGTATGTAAACTTTTAAAATCTTTATATGGGCTAAAGAAAATACCTAAACAATGACATGAAAAACTTGATAATGTTTTACTTTGCGATCATATTTTTTGCTAATGATGTTGATAAATGTGTGTACATAAATCTAAAAGTGACGAATATATCATTATATGTTTATATGTTGACGACATGTTATTTTTTGGTACACGTAATGATATAATTTGTAGAAAAAAAAATATGTTTCTAGGATCTAAGTTTGAAATTGAAAGACATGAGTGAGGGAATGTAATTTAGGAATTAGAGCCATAAGGAAGGGAGACAATATATTACTATCCCAAAAACAATATATTGAGAAATTTCTTAGGAAGTTTGGCTATTATGACTTTAAACTAGTTAGCACCTATATTATTAACTCTAAATTAACTAAAAATAGAGGTGAATATATTTTTCAACCTTAGTATGTCCAAATAATTTGGAGTTTATTGCATTTAATGAGTTTTTCTAGACTAGACATTACTTATGCAGTAGGTAGATAGAGTAGGTAACTCATTGTCCTAATCAAGATCATTGGAAGACATTTGCAAGAGTCATGAAATACTTAAGAAATACAATAAATTTTGTTATTGAATAGTGAACTTGCCAGTGTACTAGAAGAGTATAGTAATGCTAATTGAGTGACTAATTCAGATGAGACCAAATCTACATGTGGTTATTTGTTTACACTTGAGGGTGGTGTGATTGTGTGGCAATCAATCAAGTAAACAATTATTGCAAAATTAACAATCGAGTTAAAGTTTGTTACTCTTAAAATGGTTGAAAATTAATTTAAATGGTTGAAAAACTTCTTAGCAAATATTCTATTAGGAATGAAACCAATCCATATGTACAAGTCATCGTGATTGCCAATTGACAATAGTTGTAGCTAAGAACAAAACTTACAATGGAAAGAATAAATATATACAATTGAGACATAATTTGATAAAACAATTGTTGAAGAGTAACAATTCCATTGAATATGTTAATTTAAAAATGAAATCTAACAGATTCTTTGACAAAACTTGTAGGTATAAACTTGATTTTAGAAGCATTAAGGAGAATAAGACTCAAGCCACTTGCAAGCAAACAAGTGATGGAAACCTAACCTTTGTGATTGAAGATTCCATAAATAAGCTTCATATGGATAAAAATGAGTCACTTGATAGTTTTGCTAGAACTAAAATTAATTTAAAATCAACTTTGTCTATTCCTATGGTATGTCAAAGTGCTAGATATCACATCATTAAGAGGATAAACTTTATAGTTAAATTCTATGTTGTGTACAAAATTTTAACTTTGAACAAAATTTCTTATGATTTTCATATCTCTTACAAGTAGTGTATGATTTACAGTATACACTTGATGAAATCATCTATATGAGTGTCAAGTGAGATTGCTTGCATGTGATATTGGCCAGATCTCTAGAGCACATATGAATATCGGGAATGTGCATGTCCTATTAAGCATAACACATCAATAACAAAATAATTGTAGGGGTGTATTATGATTGATAAACCACTAGCACACATAAAGTATTCTTGGCTCATATAGCTTGTTATACCAACTACGCTATGTATTAAGTTTCTTAATTTAGGACTAATTCATATAGCTTGTTATACCAGTTTTGATGCATTATATCTTATATGTGATCCAGTACCTTCTTTCTTTCTTTATTTCTCTTTTCTTTTGCAATATGTGGGGGATTATTGTGCATTAGGAGTATTACAAAAGACATATACTCCCATATTGCCTAGATTGCACACTCTTAAAGGGTTTATATACCAAGACACTCCTTATATTTTCAAAGTGGGTAGCAAAGGAGGTGGGTCTTGCGCACATGAAGTTGTGAGCCTCATTTGGGCTTTCTATTCATGATTTAGTCCAAATCTTTCCAATTTCCCTCACTTTATGCATGTGATAAGAAAGTTTAGGTTCTTTTTACCACTCGACTTATTTATTTATTTTCTTTTTTGCCTTTGGTTGATCAAAATTTAAAGCCTATATTTCACCTCTCCTCTCCTCCAAATCACACATTCAGTCACTCTTCTCTCTTTTCCTCTCATGGATTCTTCGCTATTATGAGCATGCTTGTTAGTTTTACGATCCTTGGTACCATCCGAAAAAATTCTATTATAACTTGGGGTTAGCACAATACACCGTGGATAAATTCTTTAGGGCAATGTTCAGTCTTGTTTGTATTCTCAACTAGATCTTCCTACACCTATCAACCTGAACTTAGATGATGAAAATTATCTAATATGGTAGTAATAAGTTATGACACTTCTTGAAGGATACACTGTTCCTAACATGATTAAAGCAATAGAAGATGAAGCAAAAAGATTGGTCAATGAGGATTATCTCAACTATATACAACAAGACTAGTTATTAGTTACTTGATTTTTTGCTTCCATGACCACACCAATCTTGACAAAAATGGTTGGTCTTATTACTACTCATAAGATTTGGAAGACTTGGTCATGAATATCAACTAACTGCACAAGTTAATTGTTCTCAAGTGGGTAGTCAATAATTTGTAATTAATGATACCTCTATTCTTGCCAATCCCCTCACTATTTTGGACTCTCTTTGGTATCCTAACATTGGAGCCTTACGTCATATCATGCATGATGGTGTAAATCTTTCCATGAAAACTGCTTATTATGGTTCGCAAAATGTCAAGATAAGTAATGGAACATGTTTGAAAATCATCATGTTGGTGACTCAAGGTTTTCTATTCCATGTTCCTCAAAATATAGTTTAAATCAATTACTGCATGTTCCATCTATTATAAAGAATTTAATATGTGTATAGCCAAGGAAAATAATCTTTTCTTAATTCTTTCCTAATGTTTACAATGTGGAAAATTAGGATACAAAGGAAATAATTCTTCAAGAAAAACTTAAAGATGGTCTTTATGGTTTTCCTCCTTTTCATAACACATGACATTGTTAATCATACTTTATCCATAACTTTGGAACTTTGACAATCTAAACGTGGTGATGCCTCCATTAGAGTTGTTCAAAATGTGTTGAACTTGGCACCATTCATAGACTTACTTGTCCTTATACATGTGAGCAACTAAACCCTTGAATCTGATGGGTCTTTTTAGGGATACATTGGGAAGATTCAACAACAATGAGATATGAGTTAAACTCATATAAGGGGATTCACATCACCTTCAATCCAAAATATTAAAACAATGGGTTTATGGGTATTATTCTTTATGTGTTTATCAGCTTTCTCATTTATACTCAATATGGGACTCAAAATCATACTTGGATTTCTAACAATCTTCTCTTCAAGTGTAAGTCCCTTCAACACTAGTACACTCGTCCTTGATTCTTTACTTATATCGTTGTTTACCACAATGGGATACACTTATCTGAAACACCTATCAGGAAGACTTTTTTATACAATAAATCTACAAACCTGAGATTATTCACTCCTTTAGAACATAAACAAGTGTCTTACAACCAAAAACATGAAAAATTATCATAATTAATTAACATCTAGAGCTTTTATTCATAATGTAGAGGTTAGTGAGGAATCATCCAACAAATGTTCATTCGATGACCACAAGATCAAAGGTTGGCATAGAAGTTTCCAAAGACTAGGTTGGTTGCAAAAGACATTCAATCCAAATGTGAAACCCATCAAAATGATATTAACAATTCCCCCTTACATGGAGATTGATAAGAAACTGTTTTCATGAAAAAATCGCCAAAGTTCTCCAAAAGACAATAACAAAGTGTGGAACTTCACAAAGTTATATATGGTTCCAAACAAGCACCAAGGTCCTGGTTCTTTAAATTTAGTCAAACTCTGATTTAAATGGAAGTTCTATCTGCCAAAGAGTGATACATCTTTGTTAACAAGGTTTAGTAAGTCATCTACAATTCTAATACTAATGTATGCTGTTAATATAATCATATTTGACAGGTCTAAACATAAAATTCAATTTCTCAGCTTCTTAATATCAAATTGTTGATTTGCTGACCAAATCTATCTTCGGGTTCAATTCATAAATTTCACAACTAAACCGATGATTACCAACATGTCCACCATGAATTAAGGGGTGTTAAGAGCAAAAATAGTTAAATCAGTTATTAGTGTTTTCATTATAGTTAGTTTTACTATTTTGTTGTAAGGATTGTTTTCGTGGATCCTTTGATTTACAGGATATGTTTCCTTTATCTGAATTGGGTGTTTTTACATATATTTTCTTTTCTTCATTGCCTACAACGTCAAGACCGTTATCTTTATCTCAAGTAAATGATTGTTTCTGTTTATATTAGGATATTTAATGAAAAATGATAAGAAACAAAGGACCACACAAATACATGTTTCGATTTAACATATTGAAACCACAAATACATGATAATTATTGACAGAGGAGCACACAAACTGCATAAGTGAAAGCAATCAAAAGTTTTGTTTCACTTATTTATCAGTGTATCCCGATAAACATATATAATAATTAATATGTATATAATATTGTATAAAATTGTTTAAAAATCTTATTTAGTTGAATTTTTTCTTTAATCTTGATTACCAAGGCAAATTTTAGATTTCTAGGTTATGATTCAGATCACCACTCAACAAAAACATTTAAAGAAGTAAAAGATAAAAAAAAAAAAAAAAAAAAAAAAGACGTCAAAGATTTTATTATAATTCGATTATTTCTTTCAATCAAGACGATTTGAATTGAATTTTGTTTCACTAAATATTGAAGTTTAAATATTACAAATACTACACATGCAATGCGATTTATGGAGAAACAACTTTCAGAATATTTATCTACAAGGCAAAATAGTGTAGAACTCTACTACACTCTCACACACCATACACCAGTGTACAAAAACAAAATCCAAAGAGAAATATTGAACTTTATCACCTCAGCTAGAATTATTCAACAAAAAGTAAAAGAAAATACAATAATAAAATCACCTATCAAACTTTGACTAGAATATCTTCAATCTTAGAGTTCCACTACCTTCGAATATTCTTAAAATTTTTGGAATGACTTTTTAGTAATTAAAGTTTTCTTACTTGATTTATTTCGAAGATAATTTTATGTTTAAAAGCTTGTTTAAAAACTTGTGTAATAAATATAATTGATTATTTTATTTATTAAACATTTTAGAAACCAACCAAAAGTAATATAGTCTATTCTTATCGAAATAACAAATTAAAGATGAATGATGAATTTTGTAAAATGGATGAAGATAATCAATTTTTTAAAGTGAATAAATAAATTAAATATAATTAATTATTGTACATATGAAACCATTTCTTCAAATAATCAATTATGTTTTAATATAATTAATTAAGTTATTTTTATGAAAAAAAAAACATTTTTAAATGCTCTAGGGTCTTTGAGATAAACTTAAACTTTTACATTTTATGTAGACCTCACCATTTATAGCAAAGAAAGAACAACTATCGTAAATTATATCTATCAAAACCCTTTTCCTGAATAAGGAATATAGTTCTCTCATTACTTATCTTGTCAAGTAGTCTTTTTCTTCCTCGTGATCTCCAATTTTACCTTTTTTTTTTTTCTCGAGACATCCTTT
>Ga0209700_107771_pt1 | contig 14660 bp, 8 predicted proteins | sample SiratroredBW_FD_187528 | JGI IMG/M metagenome (GOLD analysis project Ga0209700, IMG submission 187528) | Root nodule microbial communities of legume samples collected from California, USA - Siratro red BW (SPAdes) (version 2) | ecosystem: Host-associated > Plants > Roots > Nodule | place: USA... | reverse complement strand
ATATATATATATATATATATATATATGTGTGTGTGTGTGTGTGTGTGTGTTTATATGCTAATATTATTGAATTGTATGCATGAATGATTTATTGCTTTAATTCAAGTGAATTGTATTTTATACATATAATGTAAATTAGAATGACATGTTACGTGTGATGTGTGATTTTGAGGTGACAAATCGAGAAAATATTTATGTTCTAATAGAAATTCCCTAATTTCACAGGTGATTTAGGGCACATAAATGAAGACATAAAGTGGTAAAAAACTGAATGGAGATTTATTGTATCGTCAAAACACATGTTAGGGTCTAAAAGAGTGAATCATATTGGAGTTTAGATAATGATATATTTTAAACTCACCTTGATCCATGTAATCAAGATTTTGTAAATCTGAGATATTAAAATGGGTCAAGTTTTACATCTTTAGTGGAGAATCGTTGATGAATCTTTCAAAATGTTTCAGTACATATTTCTTAATGAATATCATCATTTATGTATAGAGCCGTATATAATGTATATGTATGTGTGCATGTGTCTAATGATAGAGAGGATGAATTGTGTTATGTTGAAAATAATAAAAATTTATGAATATTAATTTATTCTTTTGGGATTTTTGGGATGTGTTGGTTGTTGTCTTTTGATAACTGTTATAAACTTAGGTATAGAATTTATAGCTGGATCTGACTTAGGAACAAAACGTTCAGATTATGTTTATTTTGTAGATGAAACCATGTATGTATGCATGCTTTTGTTAAATTTTAACGTGATGTTAACAGTTTGAATTTTAACCTAGTGTGAACAGTTTGAATTGTTAGACAAATTCTCTATTGAGTCTATCGTTTGTGGTAGTATTTCAGAGCGTTACAACTTTAAATTAAAAGTGAAAAAATATTAATATATCAAATTGTTGAATAATATCGTTTACTTTGTATGTAAATTGTATGATCGCGAAGGTTTTGTAGAAAAGCGAGGCCACCTTACCCGAATCAAACTCTTAATGTTTTTACATATATTTAAAAATTAATTTGAATATAAATTATTACGTGATATAACTAATGTTTTCTCGTTCATAGTAGTGATATAACTTGAACAAAAACATGCAATATATATATATATATATATATATATATATATATATATATATATATATTAAGGAGAAACTAAGAAATAAATTGAATTTAAAGATACGCAGTTAGATGTGCATTTTGCTCCAACACGAAAGATAAACTTGTGCCTAAGTACAAACAGTATATAGAAAATGAATGCGCAACAACATTTCAAACTCTGTGAACGCGAAATCCAGATGACGGTGGCGCAGGGCCGTTTGGAAGCGACTGCAGAACAAGTCTGTGTTTACTCCACCACTGACGAGGCAACAGTAATGGCCTGCTGCAAGCTACTCCAGAATCGGGAGAAGCAACGAAAATGGTGACCATGATAAGCACAACTTGCAGAACTGTGAAAATGAGCCTCCTGTCAGAAAAACCAGCCATGTGTACTAATTCTCTCCAAGCAAATGAGAGGCAAAACGAAGACGCTCTTTCTTACGTGGAAGGAGTTCAATCTTCGATGAATTTGTACACCACAAGATCTATTTAAATAAAGTGTTGCGGTGGAACCTGCAATGCAAGGTGCATACAGAACATGTTTCAAATAGATCTTATTCACGTTGTTGTTTGTTTCTGACATGGTTTGAAACTTGCTTCAAGTTGACCGTCAACTGTTTTAGCATGGAAAATTATTACAACCGCAAACCTCGGACCCTTTTGCTTTCCACACGGAGCCTGTGTTTTTAGAACAATTAACTTGGTCTACGGAATAAAACTAGGTTAAATACTATACTATTTTTATTTTACTCAATTATCTTCATTTTTATTTTAGCTTACTCATATCTGGGTGATGACATGAAGTCCAAATCCAATTCAATATTTATAAAGAAAATGAAAATATGATAACCCATCGTATGCTCAACATGAATTGTTGCGTTTTCACCCTTAGGCGTCAATTTTCCATGCTGACACGAGGCTCACAATTAATGAATAAGGTCAAAGAGTTCATACTATCTACAACTATAGCAGATTTGTAGACAATGAATACACTTGCATATTACTTTTAAATGTTTCACATGACAGCATTTTTTTTGCCTTCCCTTTTTTCCGTTTCTCGAAACAGGAACAAACGACGACCAGTTGAATTTGGCTACCAATGCAACTGTTGAACTTGTACATGTTCTTCGTTTCTCTCAAACTAAAATTCTTTTGTTCATACTTGAATGTAAGAAGAAAAGCCAAAAAAGAGAAGTAGAAGAGAAGAGTGAGGAAATAAATATATTGAAAGAAAGTTGATCCAAATCACTTGAGCCTTAGCACAATGATATATTATGTTGGCTTAAAAGGACTAGTAGAATAAAACATTCTCATATATTTTGGAGTTAATATGGACATTATATTTGATTTCCAACTCATTACTTTATTTCGACTCAAAATCTATTACAGTTCACGAGGATTTAATGAATTTATCCAAAACAATTTTGGTAATTATTATTTTTTAACAAATGTAATAAATCGTATAATTAATTAATTAGTATGAATAAAGATATAGAAAATAGCACACCACTAAAATCTAAACGATCAGAATAAGAATATTCTTCTATATACCGGTTCAATTTGTCGCTATCACTTTAGTAGTTGCAGATATGAACATTTATTTATTGTGATAGTGTTATGTATGGAACAGCTAACAAGGTTGGGAATCACTAACATATTTTTATTCGAAAATATTGATTTATACATATATAAAGTGTTATAGAAAAAAAGTAATTTGATATTTTTTGTGCGATACTCAACCTTCTCAAAGAGTTGTGATGTGTGTCCACCTAAAAGGTGCACTATGCGCCACAAAACTTACAGTAGCTAAAGATCATCTAATTTTCAATATTCTGATTCTTGACTTAATAAATTAATGTGTATTTACGTCATGTTTTGCTGACACTTGAATACAACGAAGGACCTACACAATTTATAAGAGATACCTAAATTTAATGGTGTGGTTATGGTGAAATGAAGACTTACAGAACTCAATGATAAAGCAGCAGAAAACGCAGAATGAGATATTTCCTGTTTTTGCCTCCAATTTCTCCTTAGCCCTTCTATACTTTTATTTGTTTCTTCATATTGTGTTTCTCCGGGAATGCCCTCTTCGATCTTCCCTTTTATAGTTCAGTTCTCGCAAGTATTTTAAAGATAGTGTCAGAAACAATTGAACGATGCTCCCGCTGACACATTCATATTGTTCTTGATCTTTTATACAGAGCTTGTCCTGTTTCAGACAAGACAGCACTAGGCTGGTCTTTTATACAGAGTTTGTCCATGTTTCAAACAACACAGCACTAGGCTGCACGTGTATTTAGCTGCAGTGTTTTGTGTAGTGTCTTCCAAAATTCCTGCAGGTGATCAATGTCTCGCTTATGTTTATTCTTGGGACTGTTCATTTGATGATGGCGGCTATGATCTGCAATGACATGTTGAATATATATATATATATATATACCTCTTCAACTTTCAACTGATGTAAAATGTAACATTGATTTTCTTGAACTACCAGCTGGTAGCTCCCATACCTGTCTACATATATATATTATCAACTTTGAACGGATGCAAAATGTAGCATTAATTTTCTTGAACCACCAGCTGATAGCTCCCATACGTGTATATATATATATATATATACCTCATTAACTTTCAATTGATGTAGGGATGACTCAAGGTCTAAGCAGGTAAAGCAACTGCTTTAGGCCTCAAGGTTTCAAAGGCCTCAAAAAATTTTAATATGCTTTAGGCCTCAAGGCCTCAAAAAATTCTAATACTCACATATTATTATAAAATAAAAAATATTTAATTTTAAAATTATACTAATAAAATTTTAATTAAAAATTTAAATATTTTAACTGACTTAGTTTATATTGGTACTATAAATATTATTTAATGACTTTAAATTTATATTAGTACTATAAATACTATTTAATGAATAATATTTTTGAAACTTTCTTATAATAAATTAATAATATTTAAAAAAAGAGTGAATAGTTAAGGAATCTTTCTCAAAACTTTCTAATTTATCTCTTTCCTATATTTCAACTATATCATCTCTTTATATGTGTCATTGTCTAACTATTCCATTTCTCTCCTTCTTTCTTCACTTATCTCTTTTATTCCTTTGTCTCTTTGTTTCTTTCATAATATTATTTCAACTTGTTTTCAATTTCAAATTTCTTTCATTTCATATTTCATCATTCTATATTGTGCACTTATGCCCATGTGTTTACTTGGACATTGAGCATTAAATTGATTGATTGAGGAAGAGTTTGTGTTCACTTTGGCTCCTTTTGAGTACATCAATATTAGGTAAAAATAATATGAGATTGATTAATTGATCAATTGATCCCACTTTATCTTCTTAACTTAGATTTATTTTATATACTTATAAGTTATATTCAGTGTGATATATATTATAATTTTTAATTTTATATATAATTATACAAATATGACAACTAGAAAATTTGAATTAGGTTATTCAAAACTTCAAAAAAAATAAATAAGAGTTGAACTTTTTGTTGAATCACAAAAAGGGATTATAGATAAATTTATAAAAATAAAAAAAATGAATTATATTTGAATGAAAAGTATTTGAAACATGATAATTTATTGGATCTTGATGATTTAGATTTATGTTCATAATTAAATATCTTAAAGGAGATTATAGGATTGGAAAATGATAAATCAATTGACATTCTTAATTATATAAAAAGAAGAAATTCTTTTTCAAATGCATATATAGAATAATGTTAACAATTCTAATATGAGTTGTTTCAGCTGAAAGGAGTTTTTCAAAACTTAAACTAATCAAATCTTATTTAAGATCAACCATGTCTCAACAAAGATTAAATGGATTAGTTTTATTGTCTATTGAAAAATATTTTTTAAATAAAATTAATTATGATAATTTAATAGATAATTTTACATCACAAAAAGCTTAAAAAATAAATTTTAGATAAAAATATCATTTTAATTATTTTTTTTAATTTAAAAAAGCCTTATTTTTATTCGCTTTAGGCCTCCTAAAGCCTTGAACCGCCACTAAATTAATGCAAATTGATTTTCTTGAACTACCAGCTAGCTCCCATACTTGGTAATTCAAGAAAATTCATGTTAAACTTTGCATCAATTGAAAGTTGAAGAGGTATATATATATATATATATATATATATATATATATATATATATATATATATATATATATATATATATATATGTTTTAGTCAGATTATTACAAGCTTGTCCTTGAAACTAACAGTAATCTATAAGGGCTCGTCCTACAAGATCTTCTGCAAAATTGTTTCATGTTTGGTGTTCCAATCCATCGAAATTATGCCAAAAATCTGCTCGTTTATCTTTTGTGTATGGGTGAGTGCATCTTGAGTACTGATAAGCTAATAAAAAAAGTACTTGTTGCTGACAAAGGAACTGGACGCCATTTGTGACAACGTGAAATAAACTTTTTGATAATTTGACATGTTCGCACGAAACACGGGCGTTTATTTTGCTTTATTGTTCATTTTATGTTGGAGAAATTAATAACACCCAAACATGGTGTTGGAGTCTTTGACGTCTACTTTCTTTTTTCAGCGAATTTTGTTCACGGTCTTTTGATAGTTTCAAAATCAAATCACTTGTTAGTCAACTGACGAAAAAAATATTTACAGATTAATTGTGTTAGACTACCAGTCATAAATTTGAAATCATAAAGAATTTAGTTTGAGTAGTAAGGGTTTGTGAACTTAAAAAGATTGAAGTGGCCTACTCAAAATGCCAGTATTCGATTTTTTTACAATCAAAATTCTTTAAATTCTAGTTTTAGTATTACCGTATTTTATACTTATGTAAAAGAAAAAAAAATGTCTTAGTCAAGACAAATTTCTAATATACTGTAATAGCATATAGAATTATATTTTTAATAAAAATATTCATATTTAAGTCTACTATTTTTATTAATTTCTTAATTCATAATGCTGGTTCAATTATGTAATTCAATTGTTAAAAATATGTAATTTAATTAACATGAATGCTGGAATAGTATGTTTTGTCTTTTGAATCAGTGACGAATGACGTGGGTTCGCATTTTCTTTTCTTCCTAAAAAAGAAATTAGTTATTACCCCATAATCAATAAAATAATCTGCTAATTAATTTTTCTAAACTGGTAAAAATTATAAAAATTAAACAGTATATTATTTACCCAATTAATTATTTACTTTTGCAATTACTTTTGGTATTAACAATGATAATTTTATACCCAAATTTCTAAGTATAAAAATGTGTAAAAGACAATTTTAGTTCATACAAATTTAAATATTTAACGTCTTTTTTCACAAAATTATATAATATTAATATTTTAATATTTTTTAATATTAATTTTTTAATATTAGTTATAATATTTTTATAACTAGAAAAATGGTCTTTCTAATAAATGAATGACTTGGTCAATATCTATCATATAACAGTGGCGTCGTTAAACAAAACTGAGTCATATATCCAAGAAAACGTAGAAGTTGAATAATATATGAATTAGTGGCACTTTAAATTTGTAGGCAACACGGTGTTATGGTTCCGACAAGAGGTGTTTTAGCGTCGGATTTACTTTTTTCCTAATCGTCAATGTTGTCTTAGCTCGCTACTTGTTAATCTTCAAACCATGCATACCCAGTCAATCTACACAGTTCATCAACCCATGAGGCACTGCTGAATTCAAAATTTCAAATACCTCCCTAGCTAGATATATATATATGTGGCTAACACCTACCTTATTCCAATATACAAACTCTCATTTTATTTCAATCTGAAATTGATCAGTTACTCTCAGTGTTATATATGGCACTGTCTTGCAGGATGGTCCTCTTCATAATTGTACTAATCATCTTCACCATTTTGGTTGCTTTTCCTGAATTTGGAGCAGCAGGCAGAGTGTTACAAGAAGATCAGTGGCTGAGGGAAAACAATGGAACTTTGTTGCAGTCTCTTCCACGGGGCCCTGTCAAGCCATCCAGTCCAGATCCACTTCATCCATAACCTTCAAATCTGCATGCATACTCAAATTTTCATAACTATATTGCCTATTTTATTATTCTTTTGTACTTGTAATCAATGCAACCTGTAAATTGTAACTAATAAGACTTTGTGAAAGTGTATAATCATGAGCTACGTCTGTGCATTATCTATAAACCAGCCTTGCCTACAATAAATTTAGACTTAAAAAGGCAATCTTTGTTGTTTGAGTTATATTATAATATAATTCATCACTATAAATTGTATGAGCAGAGACTAATATAAATGATTTTAAGTATAAACATTTAAGGATAATGTTTGTACAGCTATAAGGATTACTAGATAATGCAATGAATAAACTATTATTAATATATTTATAATATTATATTATTCTAAAAAAATGTTAATATAGTTTAATACTTCTACTTGGAATTTAGTTTATGTTGTTATTATAACTTCCCATCAATTTAGAAAGGAAATTAATTTAAGACCACTCATATCAAATTAATGCTTATTTTTTTATATATTTAATCCTATATTTTATTGTTATTTCTTAATTAAAAAAAATTAAACTTTTTTTAAATGATATCTTTTAACATAATTTTCAATACGTACGCATATTTAAGTTAAAAAAAAAATTTCACATTCTGAAAAAAACACTTAATAATACATTTTAATAATATAATAATATATTAGTACTTTCGTAAGACCTCATTTTTCATTCTTTCAACCGCACATACACTTTTCCTTGTATCTTTTTTTTCTTGAAGTTTTCTCTCTATATTTTTTTCTATCTTTATTCACTCAAATCTCATATTTTTAGAAAACTGAGAACAGTTTACAATAATTGAAGGATTAAAAATCATCTTAGCTAAATGATTTTTCTCCAAACTTCTAGGTGTTGGACATCACTTAAGCTAAGAGTTTATTGAGTTCATGAAATTTTAGGTAAGAAAACTTACTCACTACAAGAAAAAAGTTATTTAGATACCAATATTTAGCTACCAAATGAAATGGTTGCTAATTTGACCAAAATAGTCACCATATTAAATTTTGGTTGCTAAATAACTACAAAATAGAAGTAATGATTGAATTTAGTGACCAATTAAGTCAAATAATTGGTATCTAACATTAGATACCAAAGTTTTAGTGACCTATGTCATTAGATTCTAGATTGGTATCTAATTAAGTTAGAGACTAATTTAGAATCTAATAGTATAGGTCACTAAAACCTTGGTAGCTAATGTTAGATATCAATTATTTGACTTAATTGGTCACTAAATTCAATCGTTACTTCTATTTTGTAGTTATTTAGCAACCAAAATCTAATTTAGTGATTATTTTGGTCATAATTAGTAACCATTTAATTTGATAGCTAAAAATTGGTTTCTAAACATTTTTCTTGTAGTGTACTATAAACCATCATAGAAGTAAAACTTTAAATTAGAGATTTTTCCTACGAGAAATTTTTGTAGAGAAATATGATGTTGCATGTTGATTTAGAAGTACTTTTGTTGCATATATGTGTGAATTTCTTCGATTTGCATGTAAAATTAGAAAAATATTTTCTATTTAAATATGTGTTCAATGTTCTCTTCTTATACGTAGAATTTGAAAATCATGGATTGCATGTAAGTTGAAAGTTTTTCAGTTACAGGTGTAGCTTGAAGTATATAAGTGATATGTGTAACTGATATCCTTTATATCTTTCAAGTACACGATAAGTTTAGAATCTTCGTCTGCATGTTGAACTACAAATTTTTCTTTATCAATCTATGTGGAGTCTTCATTTTCCTTGTGTTAAATATAAAGTAAATTTATTGTTGTGTCAAGAAGGAATAATTTTAAAAATTGAAAGTTTAATTTTTTAGAAGTGTTTGTCTTGGTGCAAAAGGTTTTGTCTAAGTCGCTAAATGAAGGTATCATCTGAATCAATCTAATAAATGCTCTATTAGGTATCCTCACTCAGCAAAAGCACTCTAGTGAGTGCTTTGTCTGATACATCCACTAAGCGAAAACAGACACATTAACTAAAAATATTGTCTACATCACTCTAGTGAGTGCTTCATTTGATAGCTCCCACTCCCAATGAAAGGAGATGAGCTAAATGTAGGTATCGTCTGACTCACTCCAATGAGTGCTCGTCTAATACTCTCGCTCATTAGAAGCATACATGTTAAGTGAAGGTACCATCTGAGACACTTTCGTAAGTGTTTCGTTTGATATCCTCGCTCAGTGAAAGCAATAATGTTAAGTGAAGGTATCGTCTAAGTCACTCTAGTGAGTGCCTCGTTTGATTTCACTCAACCAAAGTAAATGCGTTAAGTGAAGATATCGTTTGAGTCACTCTTGTGAGTACTTTGTCTAATACCCTGACTCAGTGAAGAAAATGCACCAAGTGGATGTATCATCTGAATCACTCTAGTGAGTGCTTCGTTTCGCTCAACCAAAGTAAATAGACTAAGTGAAGGTATCATTTAAGTCACTCTTATGAGTACTTTGTCTAATATCGTGACTCAGTGAAAGAAAATGTTCCAAGTGGATATATCATATGAATCACTCAAGTGAATGTATCATATGATACCCTCACCCAGTGAACCTATTTTTACTCAAGCAAAAATATCATTTGTTATCTTTATTCAAATGATCTTTCATAATTTATCTAAGTATGTGTGTTAAGTATATGTATGTTCATATGCAAATATGATTGAATTGTATGATTGAATGATTTACTGCTTTAATTCAAATGAATTGTATTTTATACATATAATGTGAATTACAATGACATGTTATAATGTGGTGTGTGATTTTAAGATTAAAATTAAGAATAATATGTGAACCATGGATGAATGTATGTATAAAGTAAATATTTATGTTATACTAGAGATTTCCTAACTTCATCGGCAGTCTAAGTCACATGAACAAAGACATAAAGTGGTGAAAAACTAAATAGAGGTCTATTTTATCATCAAAAACACATGTTGGGGTATAAAACAATGAATCATATATAACACATGTAGAAGTTTGGATAAAGATATACTTTAAACTCACTTGGATCTATATAGTCAAGATTTTGTATATCTGAGACACTAAAATGGGTTAACATTACATCTTTAGTGGAAAATGCTTAATACAAATCTTTCAGAAGATATTTCTTGATGAATATCATCTATGTATGGATCCATATGTGATGTATATGTATGCATGTGTGTCTCATGAATAGAGATGATAAAATGTGTGAGATTATAAATTTCATTGTTAAATTGAAAAAAACTTAAAATTTATGAATTTTGGATGGTTTCTTTTGGGAGGTGTTGGTTGTTTATCTGTTATAAATTTAAGACTTGGGTATAGACTTTATAGCTCATCTAAAAAAGAAGTAGGAAGAAAACCTTGACATTATGTTTATTGTAGATGAAACCATACATGTGTATATGCTTTTGTAAGTTTTAATCTAGTGTGAACAGTTTGAATTGTTACACAAATTTTCTATTGAGTCTATTGTTTGTGGTAGTATTTTGGAACGTTACAACTTTAAATTAAAAATGAAAAAAATCTTAATATATCAAATTGTTAAATAATTTTGTTTTCTTTGTATTATCTCCTTATTTAAATTGTTTGATCGTGAAGGTTTTGCGGAAATCCGGGCACCTTACACGAATCAAACTCTTAATATATTTACATATTTTTTGATATAACTTGAAACAAACATGCAAATATATATATATATATATATGACCGGCTGATGAAAAATGGCTGTGACTTCAATCAGAAATATTGTACTAATAATTAAGCGAAACTGAAACATGAACCAACGTTAAACACTGCCAAAGCTCTAGCTTGTAACGTTAAAAAGATCATGACTACAATAGGTTTATGTGTTCACACGGAGAAGTCATGGGAGAAGGTTAATATGTGTTTTAAGGAGAAACTAAGAAATAAATTGAATTTAAAGATACGCAGTTAGATGTGCATTTTGCTCCAACACGAAAGAGAAAATTTATGTTTGAATTGAAAGATAAATTTGTGCCTAAGTACAAACAGTATATAGAAAATGAATGGGCAGCAACATTTCAAGCTGTGTGACCGTGAAATCCAGATGACGGTGGCGCAGGGCCGTTTGGAAGCGACTGCAGAACAAGCCGGTGTTCACTCCACCGCTGACGAGGCAACAGTAATGGCCTGCTGCAAGCTACTCCAGAATCGGGAGAAGCAACGAAAATGGTGACCATGATAAGCACAAGTTGCAGAACTGTGAAAAGGAGCCTTCTGTCAGAAAAACCAGCCATGTGTATACACCACAAGATCTATAAATAAAGTGTTGCGGTGGAACCTGCAATGCAAGCTTCATACGGAACATGTTTCAAATAGATCTTATTCACGTTGTTGTTTGTTTCTGACATGGTTTGAAACATGCTTCAACTTGACCGTGAACGGTTTCAGCATGGAAAATCATTACAACCGCAAACCTCGGACCCTTTTGCTTTCCACACGGAGCCTGTGTTTTTAGAACAATTAACTTGGTCTACAGAATAAAACTAGGTTAAATATTATACTATTTTTATTTTACTCAATTATCTTCATTTTTATTTTAGCTTACTCATATCTGGGTGATGATATGAAGTCGAAATCTAACTCAATATTTATAAAGAAAATGAAAATATGATAACTTATGATATGCTCAACATCAATTGGTGTGTTTTCACCCTTAGGCGTCAATTTTCCTGGGTGACACGAGGCTCACAATTAAAGAATACGGTCAAAGAGTTCCTACTATCTACAACTATAGCATACTTGTAGACAATGAATACACTTGCATATTACTTTTAAATGTTTCACATGACAACATTCTTTTTGCCTTCCCTTTTTTCCGTTGCTCGAAACAGGAACAACTACGACCAGTTGAATTTGGCTATGCAACTGTTGAACTTGTACATGTTCTTCGTTTCTCTCAAACTAAAGTTCTTCTGTTCATACTTGAATGTAAGAAGAAAAGGCAAAAAAAGAGACGTAGAACAAACAAATGAGCAAATAAATATATTTAAAGAAATTTGATCTAAAAGCCTTATTACAATGATATATTCATGTTGGCTTAAAAGGACGAGTAGCATAAAATATTGTCATATATTTTGGAGTTAACATGGACAACATTTATATTTGATTTCCAGCTCATTACTTTATTTCGACTCAAATTTATTACAGTTCATGAGGATTTAATGAGTTTATCCAAAATAATTTTGGTATTATTCTTTTTTAACAAATGTACTAAATCGTATAATTAAGTAATCAGTAATGAATAAAGATATAGAAAACAGCACACCACTAAAATCCAAACGATCAGAATAACAATATTCTTTTATCTATTCAAAAGTACTCTTCAAGTCAAATATTGTACAGATGGCAAAGTCTTTATTCTCCAAAATAACTCAAGGAGTTTTGTTTGCTCCCCATTGCAACCATCTCTAACTTTTTATATATGTTAATTTCTCAGTACATTCATCAACCTTCTCATCGTTTCACACTGATTCATCATCTCTTTCCTTATATATTATACATTTCAAATATTTGAATTATAAATCGTGAAAGAAGCTTGGCAATTCATGCAGAAAAGTTAAATCATAAAAAGGTAGATATTACTCTTGCCCTCTGCCATTAATTCCTATCTCAAACCTTGTTTTGCAACTTCTCGACACTCATCGTTTGCCTAACAAAGCACAATTGTGTATATAGATATACTAAAAAAGAATTAAATTACCGATAAAATTTTATTCATTAATAAAATATTATTATCGATAATTTTATCAACAGATATCATTCGTTGTTAAATTTATCGATAGATTTATTCTAAATCCGTCGATAATTATCGACAGACTCAAAAATTCATCGATAAATTTATATACAATCAATTTATTAATAGATTTCGAATGTTTCCAATGAATTTATCTCGTCAATAATTTTTATTTTTTTTTAGTGATATTCCAAGATACATTCTAATCCTACTACTTCCATAATGACTCTCAGTTATAATTAGTTACAATATCGATTCTTACATATTAATATCATAGTATCTTAAAAACTTATTATTCTCTCTATTAACATCTTTAATGATATAAATAAAATAATATTTTAATACTTATAACCACTTCACAATTTATTTATAAAGGTAACATGATTAATAGATAATAATAATAATAATAATATTTAAATTATAATTTATCATATTTGTCCTAAGAAAACTTCAATTTTGCATTATATATTTCATGAATAGAGGTATTTATATAAAAATATAATATAGTGTAACAATGATATATATTTTAACCAGAGGAATATTTTAACACCTTTTAGATGCAACTACTAGATAATCTGTTATAGTACATCTTTGTTAAATATTTTATTATTATAATAATGTTTAAGTAGTTGTATAATATTTTTTTTAGTAACATGATATACCTAATAATTTTTTACACTCGTTTTACCTCCAGTATTTTATCTTTCATTTTCTGTTTTTCTTTACCAATATCAAAGTTATTTTTTTTTAATTACTTATAAAAAATGAATTGTCATCTTTGTTTTTATGTGGCAATTACGTCAGGCGCAAATCCTTAATTAGCTCTCCATTAGTAACAAAAACAGAATGTGTATTAGAGTGTTACTAGAAGAACATAATATATGAGATAATGCAAAGCATAAAATTTAGATGGACTTCCATTTGCGAATCCAAAAGAAGACTTCATTCTTTCTCCACCTCATGTAACATGATTCACCTTCTAGTAAGAACGGATATTTTTTGTTTAAGAAAATGAATATATGAAGTACTAACGTAATGTAGAAAAGTAAATTTAGATTCCTTCCAAAAACAAAAGGATAAAAAACTCTAAATGCATAATATATTTATGTAATATTATAACTAACAATTAATTTTCTTTTTAAGGATGTGTTTGGATTGGAAAATGGATTTGAAAGACTGGATTTAAAATGAAAGTGTGTATAAAGTTTGATTGTTTGAATTAAGAAAAATATGATAAAATTTGAGTGAAAAGATTCTGAAAGTCTGTGAATGATGTGATAGATATAATAATATTTTAATATAATAAATTATAAAATTATAAATTTATTCTTAAAATTCAAAATAATTAATTTTAAAACAAAATTTAACTGATTATAAATATATTAATTTATCTGATTATTTTTTAAAATATAAAATTAAATTTTTTAAAATAATTTTAATATTAAATTTAAATATTATTATTTAATAATAAAAGAATTATTATTATTATTATTATATAATATATTTTCATTAAAAATATTTTTTATTTTTATTAAATTGTAATTATTTATATTATTATTAAATATTTTATTAATATATTATATAAATTTTTAAAAATTTATAACGTAATCGATTATTTATATACGAAATCCTATATATATATATTTATATTTATATTTATTTATCTATTTATATATATATATATATATATATATATATATATATATATTTATATATTATAATAATTATATATATAATTATATTTTTAATAATTTTTTTTTTTATATTTTTTTT